>ENA-OUUV01000626-OUUV01000626.1-human-gut-metagenome-genome-assembly--contig:-NODE-626-length-21299-cov-9.606854_pt1 | contig 21299 bp, 23 predicted proteins | sample MGYA00237952_ERZ548838 | MGnify/ENA primary metagenome ERZ548838 (study PRJEB26490, sample SAMN05194705) | human gut metagenome | biome: terrestrial biome; feature: human-associated habitat; material... | reverse complement strand
ACGAGATTCGCCTTAGTCTCGTGGGCTCGGAGATGTGTATAAGAGACAGCTGTTAGGAGCAAGACCGCGAAATTTCATGAGGATTATATTAGTTATGGAAAGTCTGTGGCCAGTATAAATGCAGATTTTGGGCGAAATGGATGATTCTGTCAATTTATTATATTTGTATAATGAGGATAATAAAATTTTATTTAAGACCTATGAATCCTTTGTGGGATGGGATGCAAACATTATTTTAGAGGAAGTAATGAATACATCTTCAGTTAATCAGAATATCAAGAAAATGATTGATGAGATGTATAAATATATTGAAGATAAAAAGTATAACGAAGCAGAGGAACTTGCAGATATACTGGATAAGAAAACAAATGGTTATGCTGATGGTATTTCTAAGGCAAGAATACTTATTTCAAGGGGAGAATTTAGCATTTGAAAACATTTTTAAAGTATACATTTCCAATATTAACAATTATCATACTTGTTCTGGCAGTCTGGCTTTCCCACCAGCCGGGAGACATCAGTGGCCGGGAAAGCGCGCATTTGGCACAACTGCTAGGTGTGACTGATACATTCCTTCGGTCGGCATGTCACTATATGTTTTTTTTCCTGATTACATTCTGTTGTGGTGTGAGCCTTGTGCTCTGGGAGAAACCGTTATGGTGGCTGTTGTTGATGTTTCCGTTGTGCTGGCTGGACGAGGCTTCAAAACCTATGATCATCGGTCGGCATTTCTCATGGGTTGATGTTGGAAAGAATGCGGCGGGAGCAGGTGTCGGAATGTTACTTACAATTGTTGTGTGGGTGATACAACGCAAGAGATCGTGAGTAGTATATAAAATGATGAGCAAAATACCTTTTGACCCTCATATCATATGTTATTATACCAGGAGATGATTTTATGCATATCAGTATGCTTTTGATGGAACAGATCGTAGAGCTTTCTATTATGATATTTATGGGGTTTGCGATTGTCAAAGCCGGAATAGTAAAGGATGAGGAAAGCAAGGTTCTGTCAAAAATAGTTTTATATCTGGTGATACCTTGTGTGATTGTTAACGCGTTTCAGGTTGATTATACGGCACAGACGGTCAAAGGATTAATGATTGCATTTGTGGCGTCGGTAATTTTACAGATTATTCTTTTGATTATCGTTGCGGTCATGGGAAAAGTATTATCGTTGAATGAGGTTGAAGTCGCATCTGTTTACTATTCTAATTCAGGTAATCTGATTGTACCGATTGTGACGTTTATATTAGGAAAAGAATGGGTTCTTTATGGATGTGTTTTCATGAGTGTCCAGCTCGTTTTCCTGTGGACACACTGCAAAAAGATTATTAGCAGGGAACGTTCTTATGATTGGAAAAAAATTGTGCTGAATATCAATATGATATCAATTGCTGTTGGTGTGGTACTTTTCTTTACACGGATTCGCCTGCCGGAGGTTATCGACAACACCATTGGCGCTGTTGGAAATATGATTGGACCGGCGAGTATGATTGTTACTGGTATGCTTTTTGCCGGTATGAATCTGAAACAGATCTTTGCAAATAAAAGAGTATATTTTGTTTCTTTTTTGCGGATGCTCGTAGTTCCGCTGATTGCACTTGTTTTGATTAAGGGCAGCCAGTTGGCAAATCTTTCTGCCGATGCGCCAAAGATTATGCTGATTGTCTTTCTGGCAGTTATTACACCATCTGCATCTACGGTTACACAGATGTGCCAGGTGTATGGCAATGATTCACAATATGCCAGTGCCATAAATGTAGTGACCACATTGAGTGCGATTATCACAATGCCGGTTATGGTATTACTTTTTGAAAATTTTATCATGTAGCATAAGTGATGGGGAATGGGCGGATGTCCCGGAAGATCAAGAGAAAATGAAATTAAAAGAGAAAATATTTAATATTATACAGATAGGTGACAAAAGCAATCGAATCAGCCGGATGTTTGATATTTTCATTACGGTGACAATTGTTGCCAATATACTGGTGACTTTTTTGCAGACGTTTGATGAGCTGGCGTTTTTGACAACTGTATTTAAAGGTGTGGAATACGTTACCATATTTATTTTTTGTGTGGAATATATTCTTCGTATATGGACGGCTGAATATTTGTATCCGGACAAAAGCAGGGGACGTTCGAGATTCCGTTTTCTGGTGTCATTTGATGGAATCGTGGATTTACTTACGATCGTTCCGGTATTTTTCCTTTCCGGATTTGTGATTTTCCGTATGCTGCGGGTGGCACGTATTTTTCATTTGTTCCGTCTCAATGCAAAATATGATTCATTTAATGTAATTACCACGGTTTTATATGAGAAAAGAAATCAGATTATTTCTTCGGTGTTTATTGTTTTGATTCTGATGCTTGCCAGCAGTCTGTGCATGTACAGCGTAGAACATGATGCACAGCCAACCGTATTTCGCAATGCATTCAGTGGAATCTGGTGGAGCATGTCTACACTTCTTACAGTGGGTTATGGAGATATTTATCCAATTACACCCCTTGGCAGAGTGATGGCAATTTGTATTGCCTATCTTGGCGTTGGGGTGGTTGCCATCCCGACTGGTATTATCAGCGCCGGTTTTGTAGAACAGTATCAGCGAAAAAGCAATATTTCCGGTCTGAAAAATGAAGATATCAAAGAAATTGCAGAAGTATTTGTGGATAAGAAATATGCAGGAAAAACGGTACAGGATATGGAAGAGACAAATCAACTCACAGTCTTTTTGATACTTCGGGAGGATTTCTCAATCCTTCCGCAGAAAGATACGATCCTGCGTATGAATGATATTATTGTAATCAGGGACGAGAACGAAAACAGCTGAAACACAGGATTTTACGGCTTCCCAAAAATGTCTAAAACATTGACCGATTAGTACTAAAGTTATATAATATTATCTTAAAGTGGTTTGTAGACAGAAGTTGGAGTAGATGATGAAAAAGTGGAAAGAACGAAGTGCAAATATAATGCTTGGTGCTTTTCTTGGAATAGTGATATTATTGATGCTTTTGGCAACGATATGCAATCATTCCAAAGTATCCTATGATCATTTGCAGGAAGTAGAACCGGATTCTGTGGAAAAACTGGCAGACGGAGGTTCTGTAGTAGAACTTACGATTGATGAAAGTCTGAAGAAGCGTACGACGGTAGCTTTTTTTACTTCCCATCAGTATGTGGATGTTTATGTCGATGGACGGGATGTTTATAGTTTAAAAGAGACTGCAGGAAGATGGGGACACACGACCGGAAATGTGTGGAATTTTGTCCTTCTTCCGGTAAATACAACACATCTTACAGTGAAACTTTCGCCTTGTTATCCAGAGACCGCAAATGCGTTCTTGACATATTATGTTGGAAACGGACGTGAAATTTATACGGGGCTCATGCGACAATCACTTCCTACATTTATTATCAGTTTTATTATTCTGATTGTAGGAATTTATATGCTTGGGTACTGGTTGCTGGTGCGTAAAAGTGGAGATATTGATGCGACACTTTTGTACCTTGGCATTTTTTCGGTTCTTCTTGGAACATGGACCGCAAATGAGACCGATGTTGCGGCGTTGGTTCTTGTAAACCGTTACGCATGTACATTTGGTGCATTTGTTTTGTTGATGGCAATGCCAATTCCGTTTATCTTATTCGTAAGATGTTTTCTGGATCTGGGAGATAAAAAAATCTGGCGCGTATTCTGTGATCTCAGCATGGTGATGTGTGTGATCAGCTGTGTTTTGCATTTTACGGAAATATGGGAATTTCGACAGAGTCTGATTCTGACGCATATCGTTATTGTAGGAGTGCTGATCTATCTTGCAGGCGCAATCATAATTAAAATCGTAAAAAAGCAGGTGAACCGGCGGCTGCGCGTCTGTATCGGAGCATTGATGCTCGTTATTCTTGCATCGATTGCAGATCTGATCAATTATTATAAAGCCAGCGGAAATTCAGGCATCTGGGGACGCATTTCTTTTTTGGTTTTTATTGTGATTCTTGGTGTGGAGTCTGCAAGTAAGACCCTTTCAATGCTGAAAAAGGGACGCAGGGCAAAGGAACTCGAACAGTTTGCACTGAATGATTCGATGACAGGACTTTATAATCGAAATGCTTATAATTATTATGTGAACAGCAGGCCGCAGTTTCAGGATTCCATGGTTGTGACATTTGATCTGAACAATCTGAAAATGTGCAACGATGAATATGGACATAATGCCGGGGACGATTATATTACTGAGACAGCGCAGATTATCGAGAATGTTTTTGAAAAGCATGGTAAATGCTATCGTATTGGAGGCGATGAGTTTTGCTGTATTGTGCCGGAAGCAGACAAATGTCAGATTGATCGTCTGATCCAGAGAATGCATGAGGAACTGGTATTTTTGAATAATAAAAAGATTATTCCGATTCGCGCAGAGATCGCATGCGGTTATGCAATGGCGGAAGAGACTGACGATGGAATCGAAAAGATCCGCGAACGTGCGGATGCCATGATGTATCGTGACAAAAGCAGGTTGAAACAAAATAATTAACATAAAATGGAGGCAGAATTATGTGGGCTTATGAGAGTGTATTTTATCAGATTTATCCGTTAGGATTTTGTGGAGCACCGTTTGAAAATGATGGAGTTCTGGAGCATCGTATCTTGAAAGTGAACGATTGGATTCCTCATATTCAAAAACTGGGTGCGAACGCAATTTATTTTTCACCGGTGTTTGAATCTGATACACATGGGTATAATACAAGAGATTATACAAAGATTGATACAAGATTAGGAACCAATGAAGATTTTAAACAGGTGTGTGAGCGTTTGCACGAAGCAGGAATCAAGGTTGTTTTAGATGGTGTATTTAATCATGTGGGACGTGGATTCTGGGCGTTTCAGGATGTGCTGAAGAATCGTTGGGATTCTCCGTATAAGGACTGGTTTCAGATTAATTTTGATGGAAATTCCAATTACAACGACGGACTCTGGTATGAAGGCTGGGAAGGAAACTTTGACCTTGTTAAATTAAATCTTCGCAACGAAGAAGTCATACAGCATATTTTTGCAGCAATCAAAGGCTGGGTGGAAGAGTTCGATATTGACGGACTTCGTCTGGATGTGGCATATTGTCTGGATCTTGATTTCCTGCGCAGACTGCGTTCGTTCTGTGACAGTTTAAAACCGGATTTCTTCCTAGTAGGTGAGACTTTGCATGGAGATTATAATCAGTGGATGAATGACAGTATGCTTCATTCTGTAACCAATTATGAGTGCTACAAGGGACTGCATTCGAGCTTTAACAGTATGAATATGTTCGAAATCAATCATTCTCTGCTACGTCAATTTGGACCGGAGAATTGGACCTTATATAAGGGAAAGCATCTGTTATCTTTCGTGGATAACCATGATGTGTCAAGAATTGCAAGTGTACTTACCAACGAAAAGCATTTGCCTTTGATTTATGCGATGGCTTTTGGTATGCCAGGAATTCCTTGTGTATATTATGGTAGTGAGTGGGGAACGAAGGCAAAGAAAGAGGAAGGTGATCCTGCACTTCGTGTCAGCTTTGAAGAGCCACAGTGGAATGACCTCACAACCTTTATTTCAAAGCTTGCAGAGGCAAAGAAGCATTCACAGGCATTAAATTACGGCGATTTCCGTTCGGTACTTCTGACCAATCGTCAGTGTATTTTTGAGCGTAAGACAGACAGCGAACGTGTACTTGTGGCAATTAATGCGGATGGAGAAAACTTCCATGCGGACTTTGACGCCGGATGTGGCACGGCTGTGGATTTGATTACCGGCGAAACGCATGATTTCGGTGGTGGCAGCGATTTGGCACCATACAGTGCAGCTTATTGGAAGATGGAACGTTAATTGTAATAGTTACGTAATAAAAATTGTGGAAAAGAGGCGGAGGAAAGTTTATTCATGTGGAAGATGATTATCATGGTGAAATCATTTATGGACAAATGCAAAAAGGATAAGATCAATGCATATGCAGCACAGTCGGCCTTTTTTATACTGTTGTCCCTGATTCCATTTCTCATGGTGTTTTCTTCCCTGCTTCGCTATACACCGATTACAGAAGAGACCCTGATTAAGATATACCATGCGGCGTTGCCGGAGTATCTGTCAGGGTTTCTTGGTTATATTACAAACGAAGTGTACAATCGTTCCGTTGGTATTGTTTCGATCACAGCCGTGGTGGCAATATGGTCTGCTGCGAAAGGAATCCAGTATCTTACCGATGGGCTGAATTCTGTAAATGATCTGGAAGAAAACCGCAATTGGTTTACGATGCGTCTTTGGGCGGTAGTATATACGGTAGGATTTCTGGTTGCGTTTGTTTTTGTTCTGGGCGTTCTCGTATTTGGAAATACATTGCACAATCTGGCGGTAGGATATATTCCGGTGCTGAAAAATTTTGCAGAGATACTGTCACATTTCCGTGGCCTGGTACTCCTTGGAATTCTGTTTGGATTTTTTGTGGTGATTTTTACGACGCTTCCGAACAAAAAGTTACGTTTTAGAAAGCAGATTCCGGGAGCTGTCATCTGTGCGATCGCATGGTATGTATTTTCGTTTGCTTTATCCATTTATGTGGATTATTTTAATGGATTTTCCATGTATGGAAGCCTGACAACGATTGCCCTCATTATGCTCTGGCTGTATTTTTGCGTGTATATTCTATTGATCTGCGCAGAAATTAATGTCATGCTAGAGGGCCAGCATGCATAGAATTTATAAACAAAAAAATAAAATCGAAAGAATTCTAAAAAAGATATTGACATTTACTTTTTATGGTGCTAATCTTGCAGTTAACAAAGAGTAAATGCATGGAACAGAATAAGATTTTTCGAGAACCATACAACAGAGAGCCGTCGGGTGGTGCGAGACGGTGTGTGACTCGGGAGACCATCCTCTGTGAGCAGTACATTGAATTTCTGATTTTAAGAATCAGAACAGTAGGTGCTACCGGTTTTCTACCGTTATCAGGAAGCTTATTTCTGCAATTGCTATATTGCATAGATGAGACAGAGAGGTCGTTAAGATACGACAAATAAAGTGGTAACGCGGAAGCAAAAGCCTTCGTCTTTATGACATGGACACACATGGATAAAGACGTGGGCTTTTTTCAGTTTCAGTTACTCTTTGCGAATCTTAAGAAGGGAGCCGCCAAAGGGCGGACAAAAAAATGAATGGTTTAGTTATAGTATTAATTGCTATCGTAGTTCTTGCTGCCGGCTATCTGTTTTATGGACGTTGGCTTGCAAACAAGTGGGGACTCGATCCGAAAGCAAAGACCCCGGCATTTAAACATGAAGATGGTCAGGATTATGTACCTTCTTCCAAACTGACAGTATTTGCACATCAGTTTTCTTCAATCGCAGGTGCAGGACCTGTCACCGGTCCAATTTTAGCATCTGTCTTCGGATGGGTACCTGTATTACTCTGGTTGCTCATCGGTGGATTGTTCTTCGGAGCTGTACAGGATTTCGGTGCTTTGTATGCATCTGTAAAGAATGACGGAAAATCCATGGGAATGATCATTGAGAAGTATATCGGTAGAACCGGACGTAAATTGTTCATGTTATTCTGCTGGTTATTCACACTTCTTGTTATGGCAGCGTTTACGGATATGGTTGCCGGAACATTCGTAGGAAAAGGTGTTGAGGGTGCCACAAAGGCAACCAACTATGCAAACTCTGCAGCAGCATCCATTTCTATGTTGTTCATCGTTGTAGCTATCATCTTTGGACTGATTCAGAAAAAAGTCGGAAAGATGAAAGAGTGGGTACGTGCAGTTGTAGCTATTGGTCTTTTGGTTGTAATGTTTGTCATCGGTATGCATCTTCCAATGTATGCAACAAAGACAACATGGATTTATGTCGTTATGGCTTACCTGTTCCTTGCATCGGTTATGCCAATGTGGCTTTTGATGGAGCCTCGTGATTACATGACAACATTCATGCTCTTAGGAATGATCATCGGAGCAGTCGTTGGTGTGATTGCTGAGCATCCTACCATGAAGTTGAATGCATTCAACGGATTTAACGTAGACGGAAGTTATCTCTTCCCTACATTGTTTGTAACAATCGCATGTGGTGCGGTATCCGGATTCCACAGCCTGGTATCTTCCGGAACTTCATCCAAAACAATCAGTAATGAAAAAGATATGCCAATGGTTGGTTATGGTGCCATGGTCGTTGAGTCACTGCTTGGTGTCGTTGCACTGGTTGTTGTTGGTGCAGTAGCAGTCAATGGAACAAAACCAGATGGTACACCATTCTCTATCTTCTCAACAGGTGTTGCTGGATTCTTTGAGAAATTTGGTATTCCGGTACAGGTTGCAACCGTATTTATGACAATGTGTGTATCTGCATTAGCACTTACTTCACTCGATTCTGTTGCACGAATCGGACGTATGTCTTTCCAGGAATTATTCTATGGAGATACAACTGATACTTCCAAGATGCCGGTATGGCAGAAAGTTCTGACTAATAAATATTTTGCAACAATCATTACATTATTCTTCGGATATTTGCTGACACTTGGCGGATACAACAATATCTGGCCACTGTTTGGTTCCGCAAACCAGTTACTTGCAGCATTGGTTCTTATCGCACTTGCTGTATTCTTAAGGACAACCGGAAGAACCGGATGGACACTGTACATTCCGATGTTTGTCATGCTTGCAGTTACATTTACAGCATTGATCCAGAAGACCATTGCACTGGTTCAGAATATTGCATCCGGTCAGGCTACATTCCTTGTAGATGGCTTACAGTTCATCATAGCAATTCTTCTGATGGTTCTTGGCGTATTGGTAGCATTCAGCTGCCTGAAGAAACTCTTCGGCAAGAAAGCAGAAGCAGAGGCATAAAATTAGTCGTGATATAAAATTACAAAAAGTACATAGTAGAAAAATAATAAGTATAAAAAATAATAAGTAGAAGCGAAGAGACTATTGTTAACTAGATGAAATATACAGGTTGACAATAGCCTCTTTTTTGCTATAATTGTTAACTGTATTACTTTTGGAGGTTGACAAACAATGGAAAATTACATGACATCAGAAACAAGGGAAAAACCTATGACAAAAACGAGGAGTCTTGTGTATTGCGCTTTGTTTACCGCGCTGATTGCGGTCGGTGCGTTTATTAAGATTCCAATTCCGGTTGTGCCATTTACACTGCAGTATTTGTTTACGATGCTGGCAGGAATTCTTTTGGGATCGCGATTGGGATCGCTTTCTGTACTGGCATATATGATACTGGGATTAATCGGACTGCCGATTTTTTCAGAGGGTGGAGGAATCGGCTATGTGTTCAAACCAAGTTTTGGCTATATTATTGGTTTTTGCGTTGGAACTTTTGTGACAGGCTGGCTTGTGGAACACATGAAAAAGAAAACCATCGTACATTATCTGATTGCAAATCTCGCAGGATTATTCTTTGTGTATGCTCTGGGAATGATCTATTACTACGTGATCTGCAACTATGTGATTGGTACGCCGATCGCAGTGGGACCGCTGTTTTTGTATTGTTTTGTACTGGCAGTGCCGGGAGACATTTGTCTGAGCATTCTTGGAGCTGTCATAGGGCGCAGAGTCAGACCATTTTTGAAGAATGAAAACTTGACATGTAGAAGGAGATAATATTTATGAATGCACTTACACTTGCACAGGAAATTATAGATGGAAGGAGAATCACAAGGGAAGATGATCTGCAGTTTTTTCTGAACTGTGATCTCAATGAGCTATGTGAGGGTGCGGACCGCATCCGGGAAAAATTTGTAGGAGACAAAGTAGATTTATGTTCCATTATCAATGGACGAAGCGGCCGATGTCCGGAAGATTGCAAATATTGTGCACAGTCTGCGCATCACCATACAAACTGTGAAGTATATGATTTTTTGCCAGAGGAGAAAATCCTTGAAGCATGTAAGATGAATGAGCGGGAAGGTGTGGATCGTTTTTCGATTGTTACGGCAGGAAAAGCACTGACAGGAGAAGAGTTTGACAAGGCCATCCATGCGTATGAAACAATGAAACGGGAGTGCAAGATCGATCTGTGTGCTTCTATGGGCTTTTTGACGGCGGAGCAGCTGCATCGTCTGCATGAGGCCGGAGTGAACAGCTATCATCACAACATTGAAACCTCACGTAGAAATTTTCCGAACATTTGCACCACGCATACTTATGACATGAAAATCGAGACATTAAAGAAAGTAAAAGCAGAAGGCATGTACGTATGTTCCGGAGGTATCATTGGAATGGGAGAGACCTGGGAGGATCGTCTGGATATGGCGGTCAGCCTTGCGGAGCTGGAAGTGGATTCGATACCGATCAATGCACTGATGCCAATTCCGGGTACCCCGTTGGAACACCTGCCACAATTGACGGAAGATGAAATTCTGCGGACCATAGCCTTTTTCCGCTATATCAATCCGAAGGCAGATATTCGTCTTGCGGCAGGCCGTGCACTGCTTACAAATGACGGGGAGCGCGCATTTGCGGCGGGAGCATCTGCCTCAATTACCGGAAATATGCTTACAACTGTAGCATGTGCCACGATTCGCAGTGACCGCCAGATGCTTGAAAATATGGGGCGTGATGTAACACCGGATTATTGGAAGGAAGTGTAAACGATGAGTAAAGGGTTATTTATTACAGGAACCGGTACGGATCTTGGAAAAACATATATTGCAGGACTGATCGTAAAGAAACTGGCGGATGCAAAACAAAGCGCAGCCTATTATAAGGCAGCGATGAGTGGAAATGACCGGAGAGCAGATGGAAGTCTGATTCCGGGAGATGCGTTGTTTGTGCAGAAGACCGCGGGCATTTCCCAGCCACTGGAGGAGATGTGTCCATATGTGTATGAGCATGCCTACTCTCCGCATCTGGCGTCAAGAATCGAAGGTCATCCGGTACAGATGGATGTGGTAAAAGCCGGATATTATAAAGTATGCAGTGCATACGATTTTGTCACGATGGAGGGAAGTGGAGGCATTTTGTGTCCAATCTGCTTTGACGAGGCAAAGATCCAATTGGAGGATGTGATCAGGGAACTGCATCTTCCGAGTATTCTGATCGCGGATGCAGGGCTTGGCACGATTAACAGTGTGGTACTGACCGTGGAATATATGAAAGCTAAAAATCTGCCGGTGAAAGGTATTATTTATAATCACTATCACGGCAATGATGTGATGGAAGATGACAACATATTTATGTGCGAATATATGACAGGGCTGCCGACATTGGCAAAAGTAAAAGATGGAGACACAGAACTTGCCATGGATGTGCAGGATCTGATGGCATTGTATGAGGAGGTAAAAGCATGATCTGGTATCCTTATGAACAGATGAAAACAATGAAAGAACCGTATCACATTGTAGATGCGGATGGTGTGTATTTGTATACAAAGGATCAGAAACTGATCGACTCGGTTTCTTCCTGGTGGTGCATGATTCATGGATACAAACATCCAGAACTTACTGCAGCAATCAAAGAACAGGCGGATCATTTCTGCCATGTGATGTTGGGTGGATTGACACATGAGCCGGTACAGAAACTTTCTGCAAAGCTGCAGGAGTTTCTGCCGGGCAATCTGGATTATTGCTTTTTCTCCGATTCCGGAAGTGTTGCGGTGGAAGTATCTTTGAAAATGGCTTTGCAATATAACACGAACCAGGGAAGAAAGCGCCCGTTGGTGCTGGCTTTGGAACACGCATATCATGGAGATACATTTAAGGCGATGGAAGTTGGCGATGATGAAGATTATCATTTTGCCTTTGAGGAAAAGACAGGAGTGGTACATATCCCGACAGAGATTCCGGCGCTTGAAGAAGCATTTGCAAAATATCATGATCAGTTGAACTGTTTTATCGTTGAACCGCTTTTGCAGGGAGCAGGTGGCATGCGTATGTATGATATTTCCTTTTTGCAGAGGGCAAGAGAATTGTGTACACAGTATGATGTGCTGCTGATTTTTGATGAGGTGGCAACTGGATTCGGACGAACCGGCAACCGGTTTGTTGCAGACCTTGTGCTTCCGGATATTCTGGTGCTTGGAAAAGCACTCACCGGTGGATATATCGGTCATGCAGTTACGGTGGCAAATCACAAAGTATATAATGCTTTTTACAGCGATAATGACCGGCATGCGCTCATGCATGGCCCGACATTTATGGGAAATGCACTGGCATGTGCAGTGGCACTCAAAGGAATTGAAATCTTTGAACGTGAAGATTACATGAGTAAAGTAAAACACATTGAGAAGATTTCGCATGAGCAGATGGACGGATTTTCTGATCCACGTATCCGGGAAGTCCGTGTGATGGGCGGATGTACCTGTGTGGAAGTTTATGATCCGGCAGATCTGGAAGGTTTTCAGCAGTTTGCTTACGAGAGGGGTGTGTTCAGCCGCCCATTCCTTTCTTATATGTATTCGATGGTTCCATATATTATCGAAGATGAACAACTGATCCGGATCTTTGATGTGATGAAAGCATGGTTCCGTCGGGACTAAACGTTTTCTGGAAGTATTTTCCGTTGTATAAAGTAGTGGCAAAGATGGCTAAAAAAGAGTATAATAAATCAGATGGTGATTATTCAGAACCAATTTGCATATTTGAATGATGAGTTTGAATAATTACAGAAAAAATCATAACGGGAGATAAGAAATGGGAAAATATTTTGGAACAGATGGATTTCGTGGAGAAGCTAACAAAGTACTGACTGCGGATCATGCATATAAAATCGGACGTTATCTTGGATGGTATTATAATCAGAATCACAAGGGACGTATAGTAATTGGAAAAGATACAAGAAGAAGCAGCTATATGTTTGAGTATGCGTTAGTTGCAGGAATTACCGCTTCGGGTGCGGATGCGTTTCTTCTTCATGTAACGACGACACCGAGCGTTGCCTATGTTGTACGCACTGAGAATTTTGACTGTGGAATTATGGTTTCTGCCAGTCACAATCCATACTATGACAACGGAATCAAGGTCATGGACGGGGAAGGACACAAGATTTCTGCTGAGGTAGAAAATGCCATGGAGAAATATATCGATGGTGAGATGGGAGAACTTCCATTTGCTTTGCAGGATAAGATCGGTGTGGCAAAAGATTATGCAATCGGAAGAAACCGTTATATCGGATATCTGATTTCTCTTGCAACCCGTTCCTACGATGGAATGCGTGTTGGATTGGACTGTTCAAACGGAAGTACTTTTAATATTGCTAAGAATGTTTTTGATGCATTAGGTGCCAAAACTTATGTTGTCGGCAATGAACCGGATGGAACAAATATCAATATGGGATGCGGATCTACACATATTGAAAATCTGCAGAAACTCGTAAAAGAGAAGAATCTGGATTGTGGCTTTGCATTTGACGGAGATGCAGACCGTTGTATCGCTGTGGATGAAAATGGCATGGAAGTGCATGGAGATTATATTCTCTATGTTTGTGGTAAATACCTCAAAGAATGCGGAAAATTACAGAACAATACGGTTGTTGCGACGGTAATGTCCAATATGGGATTATTCAAGGCAATGAAACGTGAGAATATTGATATCTGTGTTACAACAGTTGGCGATAAGTATGTAAACGAGGCAATGGTAGCCAATGGATATGTGCTTGGAGGAGAGCAGTCCGGACATATTATTTTCAGCAAACATGCAACAACCGGAGATGGAATCCTTACCGCATTGATGCTGATGGAAGTTATTCTTGAGAAAAAGCAGAGTCTTGGAACACTTTGCAAGGGAATGCAGATGTTCCCGCAGCTTCTGAAAAATGTCCGTGTGGAGGACAAAGCCGCAGCAGTTAACCATCCACGTGTACAGGAAGAGGTTAAGGCAATTACAGAAGCATTAGGTGATGATGGAAGAATTCTTCTCAGAGAAAGTGGAACTGAGCCGGTGGTACGTGTCATGGTAGAGGCAAAGACGGACGAACTCTGTGAGAAGTATGTCAATCAGATGATTGATGTTATGAAGCAGGAAAATCTGATTATTGCATAGCGAAAACGACTTTGTGCTATGTGAATGATTAATTGTACAAAATATATATAAAATTCATACAATTTCAACTATTATGACGAGAAAATATATATGCTATAATAGTTTTACGACGTGCAGCAGAAACAGCGATCGCAAGATCCTGTTTCTGCTTTTTTTATTCATTTTTACACAAGAAAAGGAGAATTATTATGCCAAAAAACAAGTTTCAGGAAGTTATTTTTACAATTATTATGGTATTTTTTATGGTCTATGCCATGATCTGTTACAACATTGCCTTGAACAAAGGTGGAATGACAAATGAAGTATTTTTACTTGCATTTCATGAATTGGTTATTATGGGACCGATTGCTTTTGTTCTGGATTTCTTTTTATATGGACATCTTGCAAAGAAGATTGCTTTTGGAATCATCAATCCGGCAGAGGCAAAACAATATGAAATTGTTCTTGCCATTTCATCTGTTACCGTATGCCTGATGTGTCCGACTATGAGTCTGGCAGCGACACTGTTGTTCAGTCATCCGGGAAGTGAAGTTATCGCTGTCTGGTTCCAAAAGACAGTATTGAATTTTCCAATGGCATTTTTCTGGCAGATCTTTTTTGCGGGACCTGTGGTAAGAAAAATTTTTGGATTACTGTTTAAAAACGCAAAATAAGTGCAGAAAAGCGTAGTTTAGACAAAATTGGGAGCTTTTGCAATCGTAGGAGCCAGAATGTGGAAACGGAATCGGAAATCTCAATTGGGATTTCCGATTTTTATATTTGTTGTGTGAATATTTTTGAAATTGCGGGTTGACAATCCGAAACGAAATTCCTATAATTAGTCTCAATTGAACAACAACCTATCTTCAGGGCAGGGTGCAATTCCCTACCGGTGGTAAAGCCCACGAGCCGTAAGGCATGATTCGGTGAAACTCCGAAGCCGACAGTACAGTCTGGATGAAAGAAGATACCAAGCGCAGAGCCCGCACGGTTCGGCGCTTGTGGAGGCTGCTCTGGGATGCGTTTGCATTCTGGAGCTTTCTTTTTTGCACAAGGGTCCCTTGTGTCTTTTCGGCTTGCCCTGAACGTTTTTGTTCAGGGCTTTTTCTTTTGGAGGCGACACGATGAACGACAAAGAGTATATGCGTCTGGCTTTGCAGCTTGCAAAAAAGGGTTGCGGATGGACATCTCCCAACCCGATGGTGGGTGCCGTGGTCGCAAAAGAGGGCAGGATCATCGGACAGGGCTGGCACCAGAGATACGGTCAGGCTCATGCGGAGCGCAATGCGCTGGCATCCTGCACCGAAGATCCGCAGGGAGCGACCCTGTATGTGACATTGGAGCCGTGCTGCCATTACGGAAAGCAGCCGCCCTGCGTGGATGCGATTCTGGACGCGGGCATTCACCGGGTGGTCGTGGGTTCTGCTGACCCGAATCCGCTGGTGGCTGGAAAAGGAATTGCAATCCTGCGCGCACACGGCATAGATGTGACCGAAAATGTTCTGCAAGAGGAATGCGATGCGCTGAACAAGGTGTTCTTCCACTATATCACCACAAAACGCCCCTTCGTTTCCATGAAATACGCCATGACGATGGACGGAAAAATCGCCACATACACAGGCGCTTCCAAATGGATCACCGGGGAAATTGCCCGGAATCATGTTCAACGGCAGCGACACCGATTCCGCGGCATTATGGTGGGAGTCGGAACCATCCTGGCAGATGACCCGCTGCTGACCTGCCGGATAGAGGGTGGCCGTGATCCCGTCCGGATCATCTGTGATACACATTTGCGGACACCGCTGCAATCACAGGTGGTCATGACCGCCAAACAGGTTCCGACCATTCTTGCGACCTGCTGCGGCGACCCGGAGAAGCAGGCGGCATATCAACAGGCCGGGTGCCGGGTCCTTTGTCTGGAAGCGCATTGCGGTCATGTGAATCTTCTGCAACTGATGGAACAGCTGGGGCAGGAGCAGATCGACAGCATTCTGCTGGAAGGCGGCGGAACCTTGAACTGGTCTGCACTGGAAAGCGGCATCGTGCAGCAGGTACAGGCTTACATTGCCCCGAAGCTGTTCGGAGGAAGGGATGCCAAAGCACCCATTGAGGGTGCAGGTGTCCCGCTTCCGGATGCTGCATTCCGCCTGAAGAACAGCCGATTGGAACAGCTTGGCAAAGATTTCCTGATCGAAAGTGAGGTGGAGTACCCGTGTTTACCGGAATCGTGGAAGAAGTCGGAACAATAAAATCCATCAATCGGGGACAGCATTCCGCCGTACTGACTGTTCGTGCAAAAACGGTTCTGGAAGAAACCAGAATCGGTGACAGCATCGCCGTCAACGGCATCTGTCTGACCGTCAGGCAGCTCTTCCCGGATAGCTTTGCTGCGGATGTCATGCACGAGACCTTGAACCGCTCTGCACTTGCACAGCTCACCGTTGGAAGTGCTGTCAATCTGGAACGTGCCATGCCGGCCAACGGACGTTTTGGCGGACACATCGTAGCAGGCCATGTGGATGGCGTCGGACGCATTGCTAATATCCGAAAAGACGATACGGCTATCTGGTACACCATTCATGCAGATTCTGCGATCCTTCGCTATGTCGTTGAAAAAGGCTCTATCACAATAGACGGTATCAGCCTGACCGTGGCTGCGGTGGAACCTACGGGCTTTTCCGTGTCCACGATACCGCACACCGTCCGTCAGACGAACCTGAACCAACGGCACAAAGGGGATTTTGTCAATTTGGAAACCGATGTTGTTGGAAAATATATCGAGAGGCTGCTTCCATCAGAAACACCGAAGCAAAACACGCTCACAAAAGAAATGCTGCTGCGCTGCGGCTTTTAAGGAGAGTTTACGATGAACTTCAATACCATTCCCGAAGCTTTGCAAGACCTGAAGCAAGGAAAAATCATTCTGGTAACGGATGACCCCGACCGTGAAAACGAGGGGGACTTCATCTGTGCTGCCGAATTTGCCACCACCGAAAACATCAACTTTATGGCGACCCACGGCAAAGGTCTGATCTGTATGCCGATGTCCGAGGCTTTCGTCCAGAAGCTGCAATTTCCGCAGATGGTGCAGCATAACACCGACAACCATGAAACGGCATTTACGGTGTCCATCGACCACGTTTCTACTTCTACGGGCATTTCTGCCGCAGAGCGTTCCATTACGGCGATGGCTTGTGTGGACGATCACGCAAAAGCAGAAGATTTCCGCAGACCGGGCCATATGTTCCCCCTTCTGGCAAAAAAGAACGGTGTGTTGGAGCGCAACGGTCACACGGAAGCAACCGTTGACCTGTGCCGTCTGGCAGGGCTGAAAGAATGCGGCCTGTGCTGCGAGATCATGCGGGAGGATGGCACGATGATGCGCACCGCTGAACTGGCAAAGCTGGCAGAGCGTTTCCAGATCAAATTCATCACCATCCGTGATTTACAGGAGTACCGCAAGTGTCACGATAAACTGGTCGATCAGGTGACGGCAGTGAACCTGCCCACCAAGTATGGCACCTTCAGAGCTTATGGTTTTGTGAGCCGCCTGAACGGAGAGCATCACATTGCACTGGTAAAAGGTGACATTGGCGATGGAAAGGATATTCTGTGCCGCGTCCACTCGGAATGCCTGACAGGAGATACATTCGGTTCTTTGCGTTGTGACTGCGGCCAGCAGCTGGCCGCTGCCATGACGCAGATCGAAAAAGAAGGCCGGGGTATCCTGCTCTATATGCGGCAGGAAGGCCGGGGCATCGGTCTGATCAACAAACTGCGTGCCTATGAACTTCAGGAGCAGGGCATGGATACGCTGGAAGCCAATCTCGCTCTGGGGTTCCATGGAGATGAACGGGAGTATTATCTCGGCGCACAGATCCTCCGGGAACTTGGCGTAAAAAGCCTGCGCCTGCTTACCAATAACCCGGACAAAGTATATCAGCTCTCCGAGTTTGGGCTGGAGATCTCCGAGCGCGTACCCATTCAGATGACGGCGACCCCGTATGACCTGTTTTACCTGAAAACGAAGCAGGCACGGATGGGGCATCTTCTGGAATATTAACAACGAAAGAGGTATTTAAAAATGAAAACATTTGAAGGTAAGCTGGTTTCTCAGAACATCAAGGTCGGTATCGTAGCTGCCCGATTCAACGAATTTATCACGTCCAAACTTCTGAGCGGAGCAATGGATGGTCTGCTCCGGCACGATGTGCAGGACGCTGATATTCATGTTGCATGGGTTCCGGGTGCTTTTGAGATCCCACTGGTTGCCTCTAAAATGGCAAAAAGCGGAAAGTATGATGCTGTGATCTGCCTTGGTGCCGTGATTCGCGGTTCTACCAGCCATTACGACTATGTGTGCAATGAGGTTTCCAAAGGCATTGCCACGGTCTCGCTGGAAAGCGGGGTTCCCGTCCTCTTTGGTGTTCTGACCACCGAAAACATCGAACAGGCCATCGAGCGGGCAGGCACCAAAGCAGGTAATAAAGGCTATGACTGTGCAGTCAGTGCCATCGAGATGGTAAACCTGCTCCGGGAAATGGATACCGCCGCAGAGTAAAATACACGCAGGAGTTTGCCATGATCGTTATAAAGACCCGACAGCCTGACCCGGAATTGGAGCAGAAGATCCGGATGCTTCTGGAACGAGAGCACATCGAGGCAGAGCAAATATCCATTGATTCATGGGAGAAGTTGGTTCTTCCGGGGCTTACACTGGACGGAATGACCCACGAAGTGTCGTGCAACGGCAGAAAAGTCTCCCTTACACGACTGGAGTTCGATTTGCTGCTGATGCTTGCCTCCCACGAAGGACAAATCTTCTCAAAAGAAGAGCTTTTCCGTGCTGTGTGGGGACAAAACTGTGACGACACCTTAAAGGTCGTGGCAAATACCGTTTCCAATCTGCGAAAGAAGCTGGCCGGCTGCGGTAGCTTTATCCGCACTACCCACGGCGGCTATGCTTTTGTAAGCCAAAAGGAGAACGACCCGGCATGACCAGGATCTTATTTATTTGTCTCGGAAATATCTGCCGAAGCCCGATGGCGGAGTATGTGATGAAAGACCTTACGTCCAAGGCAGGACTATCCGAGCAATTTGAAATCGCATCAGCCGCCACCAGTGCATGGGAAATCGGAAATCCGGTCTATCCTCCTGCACGGCAGAAGCTGGCAGAACATGGCATCGACTGCAACGGCAAGACCGCCCGGCAGATGACCCGGCTGGATTATGCACGGTATGATCATCTGATTGGCATGGACGAAAGTAATCTGTGCGACATCCTGCGGCTTGTCGGCGGAGACCCACAGCATAAAGTCTCGCTGCTGATGGCGCATACGGATCATCCCCGTGAAGTGGCAGACCCATGGTTCACGGGAGATTTCGAATCCACATGGCAGGATATACTGGAAGGATGCACGGCATTGCTTGAGGAACTGCGATCATAACAGATTATCATAAAAACGGACGGATGTCTGCCAGTTGACAGACATCCGTCTCTTTTTTTATTTCAAATCATCTTAAAATACTTCAGTGCCTCCCGGATGGCTTTTTCCTTCTCCGGCGGGCACTTGAGCTGCTTGGGGTTCTCAGCCTTAGGCTTGTTGTAGTTCTGCCGCTCCTTGATGCCGCACTTGCGCTTGACCTGTGCAATATAGAGGTTGCTCACGTTCAGACCGGTGTGCTCCTTGACGTACTCCCGGATCTCTTCATAGGTAGCCTTGTTCTCCACAGCAGTCACGTCCAACTCATCCATCTTCAGGTCTACCGTGATCTTCTGGTAGACATCTAGTTTGGACAAAGCGCATACCGTCTCGGCGGTGTCATCGACTGGCCCTACGAGCTTGTGAAGGAGGGATGATTGTGGACAGTTCTTTTAATCTGGCCGTCCATGCGCTGGTCTGCCTGAGCCACAGTGGACGCTCCCTCAGCAGCGAAGCGCTGGCGGAGAACATCTGCACCAATCCCACCCGCGTCCGCCGGGTGCAGGCGGTGCTGAAAAGGCAGGAATAGTGGAGACCCGGGAGGGCTTGGACGGCGGCTATCCGGGAAACGCTGGCGCAGTGAGGGCGTGGCTATGGAGCAGATCTATGATACGCTTCCATGTAGCACACTTCGTGTCTCCTTAGAAATCGAGGGTAACGGTCAAAGCCATCCGTTTGCACCATGGTCAAAATGCAAAAAGCGCAACCGCAGATATTCTCTGCGGCTGCGCTTCGATCCATCTTCAAAGCTTCGGCATCACTCAACGACATATTGTTGTCTAAATAAATCAGCGACGATGTTTTGCTTTTGAGGCATCGGGCGGCCGGACGAAGCCAGACTCGCCGCCTACTCCGCGCAGAGCTCAGCCACCAGAGCGTCCATCTGCGCTTCGCTGGTTTGGTTCAATGCACCACGCAGAGACACTACCGTTTCGTAAAGGTGGATATCCTTCATCTCCTCCAATTTGGTGCGCATCAGCCGCGCGGCAGCAGGTGCCCAAGAGCCGTTTTCAATAAGGCCAACCCGGCGGTTTCGGAATCCCTTTGTCTGTAAATGTTCCAAAAACTCCTTCATGGGCGGGAACAGTCCTCCGTCATAAGTGGAGCAGGCCAACACCAGTTTCCCACAGTAGAATGCGCTGGTCACGGCATAGGAAAGGTCTGTTGCCGTCAGATCGCACATGGTGACTTGCGCACCTTTTCCCTCCAGCTTGCTCTTGAGGGCCTCCGATGCGTATGCGGTATTTCCATGGATGGACGCGTGGACGATCAGGATGCCCTCCGGTTCTTCCGGTTTCCATTGTGACCAGAGATCATAGAGCCGCAGATACTCCCCCAAGTCTTCTGTGAGCATGGGGCCATGGAGCGGGCAGATCGTTTTGATCTCCAGCGCGGAGATTTTTTTCAGCAGCGCCTGCACCTGTGCGCCATACTTTCCGACGATGTTGTAATAATACCGCCGGGCCTGCGGCGCCCAGGGGGCACGGGCAGTCCGTTCCAGTGAACCGAAGCGGCCGAAGGCATCCGCCGAGAACAGGATCTTTTCCTCCTCTTCATACGCTGCCATCACCTCCGGCCAGTGTACCATCGGCGCCAGCAGAAAGCGCAGCCGGTGCAAACCCAAGGAAAGCGTATCTCTTTCGCCAACCTCCAGCATACGGTCTTCCGACAATGCACCTGTGCCGAAGAACTGCTTGATCAGGGTAAATGTTTTCGCGTTTCCCACGATCTTCATCTCCGGGTACTTTTGTGCCAGCCGCATGAGGCTGCCGGAATGATCCGGCTCCATGTGTGTGACCACAAGATAGTCGGG
>ENA-OUUV01000622-OUUV01000622.1-human-gut-metagenome-genome-assembly--contig:-NODE-622-length-21340-cov-6.035142_pt1 | contig 21340 bp, 17 predicted proteins | sample MGYA00237952_ERZ548838 | MGnify/ENA primary metagenome ERZ548838 (study PRJEB26490, sample SAMN05194705) | human gut metagenome | biome: terrestrial biome; feature: human-associated habitat; material... | reverse complement strand
CAGGAACTGCTTATAAGTTCAGAGTAAGAGCGTATAAGATGAGCGGTAAGACTGCGCTTTATGGCAATTATAGCGCTACTGTTGCGGCAAGGACTAATCCGTCTGTTATAAAGGGCGCTAAACTCGGCGGTAGGGCGGCGGACGCACTGAGGATAAACTGGACTAAGAATGCTTCTGCCGATGGATACATTGTTGAAATGTATCAGGGTAACAAGTGGGGAAGAGTTGCAAAGATTACAAGCAACAGTACTACAACGTTCAGAAAAGCGGGTCTTAAGGCTTCGACAGTGTATAAGTTCAGAGTGAGAGCCTATAAGATGAGCGGTAAGACTGCGCTTTACGGTAACTACAGCGCTACTGTTACTGCCAGAACTAACCCGTCTATAATGAAGGGCGTTAAGATATCCGGTAAGGCTAAGGACGCACTCAGAGTAAACTGGACTAAAAACACCTCCGCACAGGGTTATATTGTAGAAATGTACAAGGGCGGTAAGTGGGTACGCGTTGCTAAGATCACAAACGGCAACACGACTACATTCAGAAAGGCAGGACTTGCTAAGAATACTGCTTATAAGTTCAGGGTTCGCGCATATCATATGAGCGGAAAGACGGCGCTTTATGGTAATTACGGAAGTGTCAGCGGAAAAACCGCGGCAAAATAACGCTCTGATTAAAAGCAAAAATCAATAATTACGACCGGGCGGCGATATGAAAATCGCTGCCCGGTTTTATGTTACAGGCAATATTAACTGCGTTTGGCACATAAAGGCACACTGTGTCATAAATTGAAACGGGTACCCGGAAAAACTTATTTCAAGGAGGATAAACAATGGCAACATTCACAAACGTTGCTACCCTTTCGTATAACGGCACGGTAGTAAATTCAAACGTAACCACAGGTGAGATACAGCAGATGCTGTCCGCGACAAAATACGCACTTTCCGAAACCTACAGCCCCGACAGCGATATAACCTATATCGTAAACATTGTCAACAACGGCAGTACGGCTTTCACAAACCTTACGCTGACCGATAACCTCGGAGCGTATGCCTATGAAACGAACACCGTGTATCCGCTGAGCTACACGGGCGATATCCGTTATTTTATAAACGGAGTTCTCCAGACTGCGCCGACAGTAACCGCAGGACCTCCGCTTGTGATAACAGGCATAAACGTCCCTGCAAATTCGGAGGCGCAGATCGTCTATAAGGCGAGAACCACGGCGTATGCCCCGCTTGATGTTGAAACAGCTATTACCAATAACATCGCTGTAACCGGCGGCGGAATTGCAGAGCCTGTCACGGCAACGGAAACAGTCAATGCGGTTGTCGGTGCAATCCTTAATATCGAAAAGGCACTCAACCCGACCGTAGTCAGCGAAAACGGTCAGATAACTTACACGTTTACAATCACCAACAAGGGCAACACGGCGATCACACAAGCCGATAATGTTGTGTTGCGTGATGTGTTCAACCCCATTCTCAAAGGCATTACGGTAAGCTATAACGGCGCGGCACTTGATGATACCAAGTACACCTATGATGAAACAACAGGCGTGTTTGAAACGGCTCAGGGCGCTATAACAGTGCCTGCGGCAACATTCACGACCAATACCGACGGCACAATAGCAGTAACTCCCGGTAAAACGACAGTTACGGTTACAGGCACACTCGGTTAAGTTGTTATAAGCAAATAGTCGGCGGAGCGGTACGGCATTATGCTGTGCCGCTTTTGCGTACATAAAAGTTGATTTGTTTGTTGACAAGGGATATTTGAATATGGTAAAATATAAATATAGATTGGAGGCTGATATCACATACATATAAAATTTTAGCAAAAGCGCAGTTACATTTACGCAACAAAAAAGCTAATAACATTTCGATGCTTTATACATCGAATAGCAAAGCAAACACATTGGCGAAAGCAAAACAAATGCAGTAAAAACATACGGGAAAGGATATTTTATGCCAAAATTTCAGAAAATAATTATCACTATTTGTCTATTCGTTATTGTAGTACTTACGGTCGTTATCGCGCTAATGCTGAACACTACCACGCAGGCGCTTAAAATCAGCGGTACTTTTGCAGATATCAGCAGAACTCTAAGTGACACAGTAAGCTTTGATGTACTCGAACATACTGTGATAAGCATAGATGCGGTTATTACCAAAAATATAGTTACTGTCACGGGTGCGGAGGGCACTGTAAAGGTAGGTGACACTGAGTATAAGATCACTTCTGCAAGCTCCGATCAATCGGGAATGACGCTTAATTCAAGAAGCGAAGAAGGTATACTTGACCTTATTGTCAGAACTGCAACAGGTACAAACAGCGCGGTTGTAAGCGTTATACCGTTGGAAAACCCGGAAAAGGAAGGCACATGGGCAGGTCCTGCCACAGATGATGACAGCTTCGACAGAGTTATCAAGGAGCAGAATATTATCCGCTATACATCAATGCTTAAGCAGGAAGTAGATATTTCCGGTACGTTTGCTGATATATACGGTGATCATGTAAATCTTGAAGAGCAGTATGACAACCTTGAACACGTGGAAGTAGCGATCAAAGCTACAGTTGAAAAGAGGGCAAACGGTAATGAATGTGTGAACGGTACAATAACTATCGGAGACAAAACATACCCTTTAATGGACGTTTCAAGAACTGATAACGGAAGAGGCGGTCAATATTTGTGTCTGAGTTATTGGGTAAGCAAACCTGAACGAGTTATTATCAATATATTCATTGAGGATAGCGGCGACATGGCTACAATATATACTTATGAAGGCTGCTATGGTAATGACATAATAGCTCCGACTGAACCGGGACACAAGCACAGATGGCTTGTAGGACCGGCAAAGGATTCAGCCGATTTCAAACGTTTGATGACAGATATGCATTATGCCGCCGACGAAAGCTCTGACAGCAGCAGTGAAGAGAAAAGCAGCCCAGATAACAGCTGATACAGCATCGGAGCATAACAATAACAGTATAAGAGTAAGCCGCGGGCGAAAGTCCGCGGCTCAGTCTGTCAAAAAACCTTTTGAAACATTGAAATAGGGTGTCGCTTATTGCTTGCTCTGTTGTCTTTGCATCATTGTGCTGTGCCGCTTTTGCGTATATGTTTTCAAAGTAAGTTCCGCTCAAATTTCCACTGTGGAACTTACTTCGGAAATTTACAGTGCGAAAAAAATCGAAAAATTTTTCAAAAAAGTGTTGACAAACGTAAAACGCTGTGATATAATATAAAAGTCGCTGAGACAGAGCGACAGAAACGGAAGATATGGCGGTATAGCTCAGTTGGCTAGAGCACTTGGTTCATACCCAGGGTGTCGTTGGTTCAAATCCGACTGCCGCTACCATTTCCACGGCCCGTTGGTCAAGCGGTTAAGACATCGCCCTTTCACGGCGGAATCATGGGTTCGATTCCCGTACGGGTCACCAATTATGTATCTCGCAAATGCCTATTATGGCGTTTGCGAGATTTTTCTTTTATCACGAAAATGTGCTATGTCCGCTACTTGTCCGCTATTCGGATTTTTTAGCGGACATACTTGTTTTAAGTTGTGCTATCCTGCGTAATAAAACCGAACGCACCGTCAATTGCTGTTTTTGGCGTAAAAATAACCGCCCTGTTTTCAGAGCGGTTACATATTTAATTCTGTGCTTCAGTATTGCTGTTTTCGCCGTTATCGGAATTTTCTGTAGCATACTCGTCCGACAGGTTATCTTCGATCCACTTTGCCATCATAAGCGGTGAAAGAATGATATCCATCGTCTTCTGTTCGCCGTCGCTGACGCTTTCCATTGTGACGATCTCACCTTTTTCGCGTCCTTCGCTGCCGATGATATCGTATGTCAGCTGGCAACGGTACTTGATAGTACAGAGGAGGAACTCGGGCGGGATAACCTCGCAGGTGGAGATTTCATCAAGCCATATAAACGGGCTCATACCGCCTATGCTGATATCTTCTATAATCCAACCGCTTGCGGCAAATGAGTCGTTTGCGCACATATAAAGAGAGAACTTGAATTTTTCTTCTCTGTCGTCCTTGAACAGCCCGACTTCAAAGCTCTTTATAACATAGTTGTTGATGATACTGGACTCAAATCCGCAGCATGAGCAGGTTCCGCCGTAGCCGAACATTGTACCGTTGATATCCTTTGCAAAGTAATTGCGGTAAACGCGGAGATTTGAAAGGCTACGCAGTGCCTTGTACTTTGTACGCAGGAATGTAAGCTCATCTGCTGTGATAGACGGCAGGGGCTTGTAGTAGTACGGAATCTGGTCGAGAAGTACCTGGTTAGGCTCTTCCGTGCTTGAATAGAACTGGCTGAGAACATTGTTGTTTTCACCTATCAGCAGATATTCAACGTACTTTGCAAATTCCGGTTTTGTACAGTCGTCACGCAGTACAACATACTTTGTGATGCTGTTGCGCTCTTCCTCTGTTATCGGGTCGTTTATGTCGATAATGCGGATGATCTTGTCTTTTTCGCCGAGGAGCGCTATGCGAGGGATCTTAAGATCGCAAATGTATAGGTTCGGGATAATTGCCGATACCTTTTCATCGGTGAGGTTGTTTTCGCGCAGTAAGCTCATGAGCGATGATTTCTCAAATGAGTAGCCCGACTTCATAAACGGAAAGTCGAATACACGTCCGTTGAACATACCGCAGTTGATAAGAGCATATACATCGCCGATTATTTCAAGAAGATCGGCGTTTGTGATACTGCTCGGTATCATAAATTGTTTGCCGTAAGCAGCAAATCTGAATTTCTTATTGATATCAAGCTGGAGTGTGATGTCACTGCCTTGCTGTTTCATTTCGCGCAGGAAAGTCATTGTATCTTTACCCTGCGTGAAGCTGTTTATCAGCATATTTATGACTTCGTTATATATCTGATGATTTTCAAAGCTGTTCTTGTGTGAAACTATGCAGTCATAAGCACGTTTGAGGTTATGTACCGTCATTCGTGCAACGTCAAAGTTGTGGGTGATGTCACGGTAGTGAACGTTGAACTGGAAGTATCTCATTCCGATCTTGTAGTCCTGACCGTACATTGTGTCAAACAGTCCAAGTGCGCCGATAAGCGCTTCTTCATCGGCAACAGCATCGTTTATAACGTACTTGCCGAGCTTCAGGCTTACTATGCTTCTGAAGCCGAAGCTTAGGTCAAAGTCCTTGATAGCGGGGTTTTTCTCGCTGTCGAGAACATAGGTATTGCCGTCAAAGTTGAAGTTGTAGCAAAATTCTCTGCCCTCTTCCTCGGTTTCTTCATCTATCCAGTTATAGCACGCCATTATGATGTTTTCGGGCATATCCGCAACATCTTTGCGCATTTTAACAAGTTCGTCCTCAATATATTCGGTGAATGCAGCTCCGCTTTCGTGTTCCTGCTTTGAAACGTGATCGGTCACAGAGAAGAAACCAAGCTGCTTTACCTCGGAGTAGGGCATAGCTTCAGTCTTGCCGGGGAGCAGTAGCGAAATGCTGTTGTGGAATACACTGCGCAGATCGCCTACCATTACACTGGTCGTCAGATAGTTGCTGAAAAATTCAAACACATAGTGCTTGGGGCGCATATAGTACTTCTCGGAATTTGTCCTTTGTAAAAGTTCAAGAACAAAGTAGCGGGAGTACTTGTCTATCATAAATTTGAGATCTCTGTTTATCGCTTCGGAAACCTCTTCCTCACATTCATGGCGTATGCCTGTTCTGTGAGTGGTGATATATGAGTTAGGTACGCTTATGAAGAATGCCGACAGCTTTTCCTTTATAAAATCCTCGCCTGTGGATTTGATAAGACCGGTCAGCTCATAGGTAGAGAAGTAGTTGTACTTATCAAGGAGCACCTTGACAAGCGTATCACGTCTGGCGGCTGACACGGCAAACGGAATGAGGTATACAAAGCCCTCGTTTTCGTGCCAGATGAACTCGATAACGCTCTTGCCGTTCTGAAGGAAACGCACGGTCGGGTCATTATCGGGGGTCTTCTGGTAACGGATAACCTTATATACGGCAAGGGGCTTGCCCATATCCATTACTGCTATATTGAAGGTACGGTTGGGGTTTTCAGCCTCACCGAATCTTCCGAGTTGTTTTTTTCTGATAAATGCAAAGCAGAACTCAACGAGGTTTATATATTCGCCCTTGTGGATAGTAAGATTAACAAGGTTTTCTTTTATTCTTGCCTGTTCTTCTTCCGATACCTTGAAGATGATCTCTGTACCTTTGAATACAGGAGCAGTCAGATTAAGCTCTCTTATCTTAAGAATGCCGGCATCGTTTACGATCCTGAAATTGAAGTTATTTGAACGCAGTTTCAGCCATTCGACATTCATAAATACGCTCTTTGAACCTACGCCGAAACGACCCTCACGGGACTTATCGCCGTCACTTCTGCCGATACTCAGATAGTAGAGTATCTGTTCAAGCGTGAAACCGTCTTCGTTATATGTAAGCCTTACTTCGCCGTCCTGCTCAAAGTTGAACAGTACCTTGATATCCGGGTCTGAATAGTAACAGCCGAATGTGTTTTGTAAAAGCTCTCTGATTATCGACTCTTTCGGATAGTCGCTTACCGACAGAGAAGCGTTGTACGGAGTACGTCCTCCGAATACCGAGTTGAAATAGTCTTTGAACGGAGTGCTGTCGGCTTCACCTGTGTAAAGCAGGTTCTGCATCTTCATCAGCGACTGTTCCATTACCTCGCTGTTTTCGTTGGCATGCGCCTGATAAAAGTCGCCTAAAAGTCCCGCGATTTCTTCGTTACGAAAAGCCTCCACCTTACATCACTCCCTCGTTGTATTTTTTCATAAATTGTCTGAAAGTTTCCTGTATCATAAAGTTGTCGGTGAGAAACCGCCACGAATTAAGCAATACAGGCATCTTTACCGTGTCGGGAAGCTCATTTACGCATAAACGCAACTCTGCATTTTTGTTGTCGGTAATGAAATTTTCAAACATCTTTTGTGCGGCACGAATACCTGATGAAATGTCATCTGTGGTGCACCGCTCCTTATATGCCCGGAACTGTTCGCTGTAAAGGCTCTCTTCAAGCTCTGCACCGCCGAGTGCAACGATGTGCTGCTGTTCGTCAAGATAGAGCAGAGAACCGCTAAAGCGCTCAAGCGCTTCCTTTATCATGGGCTTCAGCACCTTTTCATCGGTGGTAGTGTTTTCCTTTATCCTGTTTTCGATGCCGAACGCACGGTATATCTTATCAAGCTTCAGCTTTGTATATTCGTGAGTCTTGACTGCCGTGGAGATATCTATTGACGGTGAGATATTATAATCGGCTTTGAACTGGGTAATCACATCATGACAGTTTGAAACTTCACCTGTGTATGAGCATACATACTGCAGATCCCTTATCCCGTTTGTTATCAGCTGTGCGGCATTCGGAATGTCAAACAGCACATTTCTGCCGGGAAGTCCTGCGACTATGCTCTTGTATATTTTGCCGAAAAGCACCTTTGACAGCATTCTTGAATCAAGCAGATTGTTCTTGTCGGAGAATATGATAAATTCTCTTGACTGTTCGTTCTTTCCGCCGTGCCGCGCGGCACGCTGTTCAAATATAACGGGGCTGTCGGGAAGCTCATAGTTGAATATGTGAGTGAAGTTTTTTACCTGTGGATTTATAGAACCTATCTTGTCAACGGTAAGAACAATTCTTGCGTTGTCGCGGGTTTCATTTGTGAAGTTGTCGTATCTTGTGTTGAAGATGTCGCCTCTGTCGATCTTTAACAGTCCGTTGATATTCGGATAAAGAGCAGAAATAACTTTTTTCAGGTACAGTATAGTCGAACCTGTCACGCAGTAAACAACAGCACGGTTCTCCGAGTCTTTGAGCACATCGTCAAGCTTTGTCAGGAAACAGTCAAGCTTCTTGTCGACATCGCGTAACTCCTGAACATCGGCTACGTTATATGACGGCTTGGTATAGGTCTTTTTTGCTTCAAGACCGTATTCTTCAAAAATGTTGCCACCCTGTGCGTAAAGCGGGAGTCCTGTTTTAATATCGATGAGTCTTCGTGAATTTGAAATGAAATCCTGCGAGAACTCATATTCAAGCATTGTGACGTTTCTTGACACTTCGCCGTTATATACAGACTTGTCAAAATAGCGCATTACGGGGGTATCGGGATCAAAGCAGATAGTCTTTTTGTCAAAGCTTATGCTGTCTACTGCCGCCGCTTTGCTTTCATCGGCAAGCAGGCTCTTTACAAGACCTCTTATTTCATCATAGCTCTGCATATAGCCGCAGGGGATAGGGCTGAGTATTACAAGCTTTTCTGTCTTTGCGCGCAAATGCTCTGTATACAGGTCGCATTTGATTCCTGAGGTGCTGAGACCTGCATCGATTATGACAAGATCCCAGGTAAGACCCGCATCTGCAAACCTCTGCATAAGAGAATTATCGGATGCAAGCGCTTCTTCTGCGATTATATATGTATTCGGCATATTCTCGTTGAAGTAGGTGATAGCTTTTGATGAACCGGATATCATCTTGAAATCAACGCCGTTTGATGTTACTACCGAGCGATACCAGCTATGCATAAGATGCCTGGGGCATATCAGCAGGATATTGGGAGTCTGCTTTTCAAGCACGGTATCGAGTATGCTTATCTGAGCCTTTGTCGATTTGTCTGCGCCGTATTCGTCGAGAACAAGGCAAAAGCCGAATTTATTTAACTTTTCGTGAAAAGAACAGCTGATCGCACTTATATCTTTGCCATAGTACGATATCCATTTTATCTCTTCGGTATTCACTGGATCACCCTCCGCTCTGCCCGCATACACAAACCGGGCTGAATAATATAACTATTATAATACATTTGAGCATTTTTTACAACCGATATTTCGCATTTTATAGAATTTCAATAAAAATTTGCACACGAATTTAGCAAAAAGCTACAAATGCCTGATCGGTTTACTCTATATGATTATAAGAAAAAATTTACGGAAATGTCTTCACTTTGTTCGACTTTACTTGACAAAACACGATAAATATAGTATGATACTGGTATATGTCAAAAGGGAGTGGTGCGCTTGTATTTCGGTAGCGTCAGATTTTTCAAGCATCTGATACTGACTGTTACGGCTTTGCTCATAATTGTGCCTACGGTGCTTTGTATAATTTTTGCTGTAGACAATGCCAAAAAGTCGGAAGAGATAGACAGGCTCAATTCACGTCTGTCGGCACAGTCGGAAGATATATCGGCTTCGGCGACAGAAAGTTCCGATGACTCTAAAGGCAATAGCACTGCGGAGAACACAAATAAAGCGGAACCTTCTGTGACCGAAAGCAAGCCCGCTGAAACGACTACAGCGCAGACGACACCCGTTGCTTCATCACAGACAGAAACAACACCGGACACAACAAAAGAGCCGGCAAGTACACCTGAGAGCAGTGATGAAACATCAAACAGCAGTGCCGATGATAAGTTGTATACTGAACTTTACCCGGAGCTTTATGCGGATAAATATGACGGTGAATATGAAGACAGCAAAAACACCGTATATCTCACATTTGATGACGGTCCTTCGGTGCTGACGGAAAATCTGCTGTATTATTTACGGCAGGAAAACGTAAAGGCTACATTCTTTGTTGTTCCCGAGCGCACGGAGTATTGTTATTCGTTACTGAAAGAAATAAGTGACGCGGGACATACGATAGGTATCCATTCCGCCTCCCATGATTACGAAAAGATATATGCTTCGGTAGACGCGTTTCTTGACGATTTCAAGGAAGCGTATGATATTGTTCTTGAAGCGACGGGAAAAGCACCTGATATATACAGATTTCCCGGTGGCAGTGTAAATGACTATAATGCGGCTACGCGCGACGATATAATTGCGGAAATGGACCGCAGAGGATTTACATATTTCGATTGGAACGTGGACAGCAACGACTGGCAAGGCTATGGCTGGACAACGCTTTACACAAATGTACTTGCAGACGCACAGGAGTTTTCGACACCCGTTATACTGTTTCACAACACAGGGGATCGAGATAATACCGTACTTGTGATAGAGGATATCATCAAGGCGCTGAAAGATAAAGGATATAAATTCGGCAGTCTTTCGCAGAAGACCGAACCGATCCAATTTCAATAAATAATTCTGATTTCAAGAAAGGGATAACAATGGGAATCAAGGATAATTTTTCACAGGCTATGAAGGAGCTTACAAATCCCAGATCGTCCGATAACCGCAAAGAGGTCAAGGATGTTGCGGCATATATGAATGATACTGCCGACACACAGCCGGGTGAACCTGCACAGAATGCGCAGCCTGCTCAGGATAACGTACAGCCCTCACAGGCGTTCGGATCAAGCACACAAGAGCAGAACGTTCAGAACACACAGCAGGGAACAGCAGCAGGCGGATTTGTGGGACAGGATTTTTCGCAGCGTATAGCGCGTGATATGAATGATCGATATAATCAGAATAACAGCTTTGCGCAGAATATGCAGAACGATCAGAATGCCGGAGCTGCTCAGAACATCGGGGATAATGCTCCCGGTCAGGGTATGCAGAGCAATCAGAATAACGGCTTTGCACAGAATATGCAGAATGCACAGAGCGGCACATTTGCACAGGATAACGGCGGTTCGGGCTATGGCGGAACGCCTTTTGCAGGCAGCGTGAGAGCAGACGGCGCTCAGGAAATGACGGTTATCTCAAAGAACACGATGATCGACGGCAATGTACGCTCGTTCGCCGATATGAAGATAGACGGCAACATCAAGGGCAATGTTGAAACTACCAAGAATATCAACATAAACGGCAAGGTCGTAGGCGACCTTACCTGCGATAACATCAGTATGAAAAACTCTGCCGTGCAGGGCAACGTTCGTCTTAAGGGTCAGGCGATAATGGCAAATGACTCTATGCTGATAGGCGACCTTACATCTCAGGTAGCCCAGCTCAACGGCAAGATAAAGGGTAATATCGAGATCTCCGGCAAGATACAGCTTGACAGGGATTCTGTTATAATCGGTGATATCAAGGCAGGCTCTATCGCAATATCGGACGGCGCGGTCATAAACGGTTTTGTAACTACAACTTACCTTTCAAAGGACGAAAGTGCAAACATCTTCCCCGAAAGCATAGCACTCGGAGAATAAGCGTATCATTTAACATTCAGCCCTGCCATGCGGGGCTTTTGTTGACGTAGGAGAATTTTATGCCGGTTAATACAGAAAATAAGGTGTTGACACCAGAACAGACAGAAAGCAACAAGCAGGAGATACTTGATATCTTTGCAAAGCACGTTCACAGGGACGGCGCTGAAAAGCTACTCGACTATCTTGTAAATAAGAGCGATTTCTTTACAGCACCAGCAAGCACACGCTTTCACGGCTCGTATGACGGCGGACTTGCACAGCATTCGCTGAATGTATATCACTGCTTCAAGGCGTACCTTGAGCGCGAGCGTGTGCGTGATATGTACAAGCTCACGGCAAGCGAGGAAACTATCGCGATATGTGCTCTGCTACACGATATTTGCAAGGTGGACGTTTACACAAGAGGCACGCGCAACGTCAAGAATGAGCAGACAGGGCAGTGGGAAAAAGTGCCTACATACTTCTTTGATGATAAGCTGCCTTACGGACACGGCGAAAAGTCCGTTTATATGATAACGGGCTTTATGCGGCTTACCCGCGAGGAGGCGTTCGCTATCCGTTATCATATGGGATTTTCGGGAGAAGAGAACGTAAACAACGTAGGAAAGGCATTCGAGATGTTCCCGCTTGCATTTGCACTGAGCACGGCGGATATGGAAGCTTCGTATTTCCTTGATTGATATTTAAAAGGAGCTGTGACGGAATTTTTATGTTTCGTTACAGCTCCTTTTTCGACAGCGGCAAAGCGGTCGGCGGCGGTTCTCACTATGGTTGAATTTTTCTCAACAAATGAGTTATGGACAAATTCGCCTAAATCGAATATTATTTTAACAGGAGCTCCAAATGAATAATACGGAGGTAAACACTATGCTTAAACTTGGCGAAAACCTAAAGAAATTCCGATTACAGCGAGAGCTTACGCAGGAACAGCTTGCGGATATTCTCGGCGTTTGGGCACAGGCGGTAAGCCGTTGGGAGAATGGAACGACTTATCCCGATATAACACTGCTCCCGACTGTTGCAAGCTATTTTGAGATCACGCTTGACGAGCTTATGGGAATGGATAATTGGAGGAGCGAGGAACAGCTGAAAGGATTGATATCGCAGTTGGATGAGAACGGCTCAAAGGGCTTTATCTATGAGAACATTCTGCTTTTGCGTGATGCGGTAAAAACCTATCCTACAAATTACGAGCTTCAATTCAGGCTTGTCGACCAGCTTACATTCTGCGGGTATAAAAACGGTCGGGGATTATCCGAAGAAGAAACAATCAGCTTTAATCGAGAGGCTGCCGAAATCGGAAACCGCATTTTATCGCATTGCACAGACGGTGTAATTATCAACTGCACGACTAAGCAGCTCTGTTATATCTATTCAAGGCTCGGAGAAAAGGAAAAGGCGATAGAATATGCTAAGAAGCTTCCGAATATATGGTGTACCGATACGGTAGTTCTCGGGGATCTGTATGAGGGTGAACAGCAGAAAGCTCATCTTAAACGCGCAATCACATGGTATACGAATGTATTTTGGTGTGCGCTTATAAATCTTGCTGACCTAGAGCACAAGAACGAAACGATGTCTGACGCGGAAAGAATAAAAATTCTGAAAAAGGCGCTCTCAATGTTTGAGCTTGTGTTTGAGAACGGTGATTATCTTAAGTACAGCTGTACGGTGTCGGCTACACATCGGTATATAGCGGATCTGGCTGTGTCGAAGGGTGATTACGAGCTTGCGTTATCAAGCTTTGAAAAAGCGGCTGAATTTGCGATAATGTCAGACACTCTCCCCGATAAGGCACATCACACATCTCTTCTTGTGAATGACCTTGAATACAGCCCGATCAATCTGGTCAAGAATTACGATTTCACTGACTGCAGGGAATTATACGATAAAATGCAGTCGGACAGATACGATGTAATCCGTGACGATAAGCGGTTTATAGCCGCGCTTGAGAAAATCGGCAGGTATTGTTAATTCGGAGTGCGGCAACTATCTATAAAATCCGCAAAGGCGCTTGAGGTGCTTGCACCGAGGACGGTGGATATAAAAGCTTCACATTCCCACGGTTGATAATAACCTACGCATAAGCAAAGAACCCCGCATTTGCGGGGTTCAAACTGTTTATAAAGTGTTCAGCTTACTTACCGAGTGCAATCTTACCCATAGCGTCAGCCTGCATAATAGCGTCATACAGCTCAACGGGCTGTACATCGCCTGCGAGGTTGTGGATAGTTTCGCCGGGGATACAAGCGTTCTCGGAGATCGTCTTTACCTGCTCAGGTGTAGTAACGCCGATCTCTTCAAGTGTTACGGGAAGTCCTACCTCAAGGCAGAAGTCCTGTACTTCCTTAAATTCTTCCTTGGGTGCGCCCTCAAGTACAAGCTGTACAAGTGTGCCGAGCGCAACACAGCAGCCGTGATCTGCGTGCTTTATTCCGAGAGAAGTTACGCCGTTGTAGAACGAATGAGCGGCGGCACAGTTCACGTTATCTGCACCGACACCGGAGAGGTAAACATTAGCCTCAACGATATTCTCAAGCGCGGGAGTAACTGCGTGTACCTTACAAGCCTCAATAGCCTGCTTGCCATATTCGCGGAGCGTGTCGTAGCAAAGACGTGCGAGTGCCTGTCCCGCTCTTGTGATACCTGTACCCTCAAGGCTAGCGGACTCAGTACGGATAGAAGCACGACCCTCAAAATATGTGCCGAGCGCATCGCCCATACCTGCTATAAGGAATTTAACCGGCGCATTGGCGATAACGGTCGTATCGACCATTACGGCATCGGGATTTGTGGGGTAGAACAGATACTTGTCAAAGCTGTGGTCGTCATTGTAGATTACCGAAAGACCTGTGCAGGGAGCATCTGTAGCCGCAACTGTAGGCACGATAACAATGTGTCTGCCGCTGTAATATGCGGTAGCCTTAGCTGTATCAACGGCACTTCCGCCGCCTACAGCTACAACTGTATCAATATTATCCTGCTCGACAATAGCCTTCATCTTGTTTATTTCGCCGTTGCTGGATATTCCGCCGAAAATCTCGTAACGTCTGTAGTCGTCAAGACCGTCAAAGCTCTTTTCTATCTTGTCATGGCAGGCTTTGTAGCCGCTGTTTGAGCATACAAACAGCCAACGCTTGCCCATATAACCCATTTCTTCATGGAATTTAAGAAGAGCATCTCTGCCCTGAACATATTTGAGCGGTTCACGCATCGCTCTGAGTCTTCCCATCATAATTGAAGCACCTCCGTAGATTTATAGAAATTAGCGGATATTATATCCGTTTTTACGACTTATTTATATCACATTTTAGGAGCAATGTCAATATTTATGGGCATTCCGATTTTTGATATTGATATGCTGAATTTTCATTACTGAGAATTTTAAGCCAAATCAAATAAGCAGTTACACTGTTTATCGCCGGATCATAAGATGATAAACAATGTAACTGCTTATTATTTGCGGAAGAAATTTTAATGCTTTTTCTTTTGCGCGTTAATTTCCAAAGTAAGCTCCGCTTTCTTTTCCGCTGTTTAACTTACATCGGAAATAAACGTATAAAGTCGGCGAGAGTCAGACTTCTGCGTACTGCTTTCTGCCTGTTTCAAATATATTTCCGCCGACAGCATCTATCGCTACTATAAGCGGAAATTTATCAAACGTCAGCTTTTTTACACTTTCACAGCCGAGGTCTTCAAATGCAATAACCTCGCACTCTGTGATACATTGGCAGGCAAGCGCACCTGCGCCTCCTATTGCACAGAAATATACTGCGCCGTTGCGTTTTATGGCATCGACCACTGCCGGTTTACGTTCACCCTTGCCTATCATTGCAGAAAGCCCCATATCAAGGAGCAGAGGAGCATACGGATCCATTCTGCCCGATGTTGTAGGACCGCATGAGCCGATAGCCATACCGTCTTTTGTGCCTGTCGGACCGGCATAGTAGATAGCCGCACCGTCTATTTTGAAAGGGAGCTTACCGCCGTTTTCGATAAGTTGCTTTATGCGCTTGTGCGCCGCATCGCGCGATGTGTATACTGTGCCGCTGAGTTCTACCTTATCGCCGGCTCTGAGTGTTTTCGCTTTTTCTTTAAGTTCGCTTGTATTGAGTTCCAAAACTGTTCTCCTTGTTTTTACCGAATTTATTATGCCGGAAAGCAAAAGCTTTCCGGCATTTGATTATTAAAGGTCAAAGAAGCCGACGTTGTCTGAGCTCATCTCATCATCGTCATCGTTATCATTAAGCCCTTCCATCATCTTAAGATCCCATGAAGGATCATACTGTGCGGTGTTAGTGTTCATATTGTCATTGATGCCGCCGAGCATTGAAGAATAATCCGACATATCGATCTTTTCTTCTTTTGCCGATGCCGCAGGAGCGGTAGGATCATCAAACGAAGATGTCATTCCGTCATCATCGACCGTCTTGTGAGAAGGAGGCGGTGTGATTGTCATTCCGTTCATCTGAGCTTCAAGATCTTTCCAAGGATCATTAGCGTTACTTTCTTTACCGGCAACACCCATCGAACGACTCTCGTTCAATTTTTCTTTAGGCTTATCGGTTCCGCGGTCAGCTGTACGTCCAACCTCGGCAGGTGCATCGGCAAGTAAATCGCTGAAATCGTCCGTTGCGGGAGCGGGCTCAGGTTTGGCTTCAGGCGCAGGAGCGGGCTCTTCCGCTAACAGGTCGCTGAAATCGTCCGTTGCGGGAGCAGGCTCGGTCTTGGCTACAGGCGCAGGAGCGGGCTCTTCTGCTAACAGATCGCTGAAATCGTCTGTTGCGGGAGTAGACGCGGTCTTGGCTACAGGCGCAGGAGCGGGCTCTTCCGCTAACAGATCGCTGAAATCGTCAGCTTCGGGAGCGGGCTCTTCTGTCGGTGCGGCAGTGACCTCCGGTTCTTCTGTCAGGAGATCGGAAATGCCGGTGACAGCAGGTGCTTCTTCTACAAGAAGATCGCCGGTATCGACATTATCTGCCGAAATATCATCATCGCCGGATACTATTTCAAATGAGCTTAACAGACCGTTATTGTCCGAAAGCATATCATCAATATCATCATCGCCGTCATCTGTCTGTGCCGGCATATCAAGCTTAAGTTCAAAGCTGTAAGGCTCAACATTCATCGGAGCATATGAATTTAGCTCGCTTTCGTCAAAGCCGCCGATATTCTCAAGCTCGGCTTTCGCAGCACTGAGCTCTTCGTTGTCGGAAAGCTTTTCTTCCGGGATATCTGCGGCTTCAGCAGCCGGAACATCTTTGCTCTTAGCTTCTTCAACAGCCTTTGAAACCGCATCGTTTACAGCGCTTACCTCATCGGAAGCCTTGCTTTTTGCTTCGTCCATTGCTTCGGCGATGGCGCTTTGAGCATTTGCAATCGCATTATTTAAAGCACTGCTTACAGCAGCAAGTATAGCGGCAATATCAATTGCAGGAGCAACAGCTCCGCTTGACGTTACATTTTCGGCGAAAGCGCCGGCTTTTTCAAGAACCGCCTGTTTGTAATCATATGTTTTCTGAACAGTATCGGCAAAATATGCCTTTGCGGCTGTGATGATCTCTTCCGCTTTTTTCTGCGCGTCTGCGATAACCGCATTTGCATCGGCGTTTGCCTTGGCGGATATCTCGGCAAGCTGTGCGGGATCTATTGTTCCGCCGCTGTGCTTTGCCTTGTCTATCTTGGTTGCCGCCTGCTTTTTGAATGCGGCAAACTCTTCTGTCAGAGCGGAATGCTTATCCTGGAGGACATGGAGCTCCTTTTCGGTCTGTGCAAGCTTGCGTCTTTCATCGAGAACTTGTTTTCTGCTTTCAAGTATCTGCGCGTCAAGCTCGGCTTTTTTCTTTTCAAGCTCTGCTGTAAGCTCATTGTCTGCGCCTTCGTTTGCCTTCTTTTTTTCCTCAAGAGCTCTCTTCAGTTCGTCGTTTTCTTCCTTAAGGGCTTTGCGCTCTTTGTTATGCTGTACTATGTATGCCATTACTTCGTTTTTGTCGAAGCCTAGAGGCGATGTTTTAAATTCACCGTTTGATGAAGTCGGTTTTTTCTGTTCAGCCATTATCTTACCCCCTGAAAATCTGGTTATTGTTATTATAACAAAAATACTTCGTTAATTCAATAGCGATTTGTAAAGTTTTATCAATTACCCAAAAATGAGAGCCGCTATTGGTGATTTTAACGAAAATTTGCTGCCCGCTATTGTATTTTATCGGTTTGTAGTGTATAATAGTATAAACAACCTTAAAATTATTTCGGTTTTTTGAAGATATTAACGAAAGGACTGATACTTTATGATCGATAAAACAATGCCGTTTTCACTCAAAGACGAAAGAGAAAACGAGATGAAGGAAATATTGACTACCGTTTACGGCGCGCTCAAGGAGAAAGGCTATAATCCTATAAATCAGCTCGTCGGCTATATTTTGTCCGAAGATCCTACTTATATAACTACATACAACAATGCCCGCAGTCTCATACGTCATATAGATCGTGATGAGCTTTTGCAGGCTATGGTAAAGACATATCTGGGCAACTGACACCAATAATTACAATGAATTACGATCACTCTTTTACGGATACTATTTTCGTAAAGGGGTGATTTTTTTGCATAAAAAACTGGCGGCGGTTATAACGGCGGTGATATTTATGTGCGGCTGTACCGCAGAAAAAACCACAACAGGTCGGAGCTCCGGGCAAACTGACAGGGGAGGTCAGACACCTGCCGAGGCGGCTCTTCTTGCGGACAATACCGAAAAAGTGTGCTATGGACAAGGATACGAAACCGACACCGAAAATCGTCCTGTCGGCTCACTTCAGGCTCAGGAAAAGTACGGTGAATACGGCGGGGTATTTATAGGCAGCAAGGATGACAAGACGATATACCTCACTTTTGATGAAGGGTATGAAAATGGCTGTACAGGTCGGATACTCGATATCCTAAAATCAAAGAACGTAAAGGCTACATTCTATGTTACGCTTGACTATGTAAAGAGCAGTCCCGAGCTTGTCAGCCGTATGATAAACGAGGGTCACGAGGTAGGAAATCACACTTGCACACACCCGTCCTTACCGGATATCAGTAACGAAGAAGTGATTGAAGAGCTTAACGGACTTCAGCGTTATGTCAGTGAAAACTTCGGCGGATACAGGATGAGTACTATGCGCCCGCCGCGTGGTGAGTTCTCGGTAAGAACGCTCAGGGCGGCAAAGAATGCGGGATACGCCACCGTATTGTGGTCGTTTGCTTATAACGACTGGAACGTTGACGATCAGCCCGACAGAACAAAGGCGTATGAACGCATAACCTCCGCAACGCACAACGGTGCCATCTATCTTCTCCATGCAGTGTCCGAAACCAACACGGCAATACTTGCCGATGTAATTGATTACTGGCAGGAAAACGGCTATACCGTCAGAAGCGTAAAGGAATAAAAAAAGAGCATCGGAGCATAATAATGCAATCCGATGCTTTTAAAGCACAAAAAGAAAACGCCCCCGTGGGGGGCGCTACGTTAAATCGTTATTCTCAGGAAACAGCGTTTAACTTCTTAGCAAGCTGAGATTTTTTTCTGGCTGCGGCATTCTTGTGGATAATACCCTTTGCTGCTGCCTTGTCAACTGCTTTAACTGCAACCTTAACGTTGTCAGCGTTAGTATCAGCGTCAACCTTCTTCAGAATAGTCTTAAGAGCGGTCTTGTCAGCCTTGTTACGAGCCTGCTTTGTAGCAGATACTAAAACTCTCTTCTTGGCAGATTTAATGTTAGGCACTTACGGCACCTCCTTCTATTCAGATCTACATATAATCATAGTTATATTTCACAATACGATTTATTATAGCACGTCCGATTTAAAATTGCAATAGTTTTTGCGATTTTTTTAAAATTTTTTCTCAGCGGAGGTTAACTTTATGAAGATGACCGGCAGAACAGAGCTTGCAAGTGAGTTTCCGACCCGAAAAAACGGCATAGTATGCGGAAGCTATGAGCTTTACGGCGAAAGGATAACAGAAATAGTAATATCGGAAGAGGAAAAAGCGGCTTTCGATCGTCCGAGCGGAAAATATTATGTGATAGAAAGCGGAGATGTACCGTATGTTGACGGGCAGATACGGGCACTTTGCACGGTCCTGCGTAAGCTTCTTCCGGAAGGGAAGTGTCTTGTAGCAGGGCTCGGAAATCCGTCAGTCGCTTCGGACAGTCTGGGGTGGAAAACGGCAGGCAAGGTTCTGGCGACCTCGCAATTTGTCGAAAACGTTCACGGTACAGATGGGATCGGAAATATTGCGGTCATACGCACTGATGTCAGCTCAAACTCCGGTATTGACAGTGTATATCATACCATATTCTGTGCCGAGAAAATAAATGCCGATTATATAATTGCGATCGACAGTCTTACTTGCAGTGATCCCGGGAGGCTGTGCAGGACTATACAGATAACCGACACCGGGATAGCTCCCGGCAGCGGTATCGGCGGCAACAAGAAGCAGCTTGACAGACATACGGCGGGTATTCCCGTTATCGCTGTCGGTGTGCCGACATCTATGGAGTATGAAAACGCAAGCGAAAAATTCCTTGTAACAAGGCACGATATCGATATAAAAATATCCGGATACTCACATATAATATCGGCGGCGATAAATCGTACGCTTTGTCCGTCCCTTTCGCAGGAGGATATAGCTATGCTGATGAATTATTCGTGAATAAAAACGCGTAGCTGTTCATAAGCTGTATCGAAAGGATGGTGCTTATGAACAGCAATAAAAGCAAAGGCATTATAAGATTAGCAATAGCAGGACTTACTGCGGCAGTAATTTCGTTTACGCTTACAGGTGTAGCGGAAAATGCAATGAGCGGAGCAATGCGCAGTGATGATATCATATGTGGGATCAAAAGGCTGACAATGTACAGCGCAACATTGGCTATGCCGATAAATGAATTTGACACAAACGAAAGTACACAGACCGATGATACCGTTTCGCAGGACAAGCACGAAACCTCCGCCGAGGAAACATCGTCAGTGGACAGTATTGAAGAAGTCCCGCAAAGCGAGAGCGTGACCTCATCAAATACACCGAGCGTTATGGAAAGCGAGCCGACAGAGTCGCTTGTCCCGGCGGCGGCTCATGTGGAAAGCAAGACGGGTCTTATTTCGCTGAATATCAGAAAAGATAAAGACGACCTTAACGGTTACATGGCAAAAGACGGTATCATACAGGAAAAGCACTACGGCAAGATCACAGGCGACAATGCAATAGATTTAAAACACGGTCAGGTGCGTAACTGCACCGAAATGCCGTCAAATGTTTTGCTGACCGAGGGTACAAGAAAACCGGGTATCAGGATAGAAAGCGGCAGTGACCCACAGGTGCTGATAATACATACTCATACCACCGAAAGCTATGAGCGTAACAGTGACGGATATTACGATACCTCCTATACGGGACGTTCGCTGTGTCCCGCAAACAGTGTTGTCGGAGTGGGAGCGGTTCTTGCGCAGACGCTTGCCGACAACGGCATAAGCACAATTCATGACGGTACGGTTTTTGATGATCCGGTATACAATTATTCATATTCCCGAAGCAGGGAGCGCATAGCAGAGATACTTAAAGAGTATCCGTCAATAAAGGTGGTACTTGATATCCACCGTGACGGAATAGCGGACGGAGATGTCAGAATTGCTCCGGTGACGGAGATAAACGGCAAAAAAGCCGCGCAGATAATGATAATATGCGGTTGTGACGATGGCACGGGAATATTGCCGGATTATATACATAATCTCAGATTTGCAACCTATCTGCAAAACGGCATCGAAGCCGATAATGAGGGGATTACACGTCCTATGCTGTTTGATTATCGCTTTTATAATCAGGATCTTACGAGGGGGTCGCTTGTCATCGAGTTCGGAGCGCTTGCAAACGATATAAGTCAGGTCAGATATTCCGCAGAGCTTGCGGGAAAAAGCATTGCACGCCTGCTAGGAGAGCTGATGTAAAAATGTAAACATTGTGCAATTTTCACAATTACTTTACTTCTGTTTTGTAAGAAGCGGCATAGACAAATTTCTCAGAATATGTTATAATAACCCCAGACATAAAATCCGCTGAAAGCGGATTTTGCCGTGCTTTGCACGGCTTGCGGCACACCGCAAGTCTGAGAACATTTTAACATAAAAACTTTTGCCGACAGGCAAAAGACGGCGTACCGCCG
>ENA-OUUV01000613-OUUV01000613.1-human-gut-metagenome-genome-assembly--contig:-NODE-613-length-21470-cov-3.567686_pt1 | contig 21470 bp, 17 predicted proteins | sample MGYA00237952_ERZ548838 | MGnify/ENA primary metagenome ERZ548838 (study PRJEB26490, sample SAMN05194705) | human gut metagenome | biome: terrestrial biome; feature: human-associated habitat; material... | reverse complement strand
CGTATTTATGCGGCTTGTGGCGTTTTGCAAACGCCTACAATACAATAATGGAAAGAGGTGACTACTTGAATGAACGAAAAAGAGATTTATTATTGTAAGGATTGTGGAACATTGGATTATGCGCATGGGCAATGTCCGAAATGTGGAAGTCTGAACATAGTTCGGGCAGAAGAAAGTCTGTTCATCAGTTATTCTAATTCAAATGCACACAAATTGACTGATAATATTGACTATTGTTTAAAATGGATATAAAATTATGAAAGGGGTTTATTGCATTCGGACAATTGTGGAAGGGGTGCCTGATATGGCAGATGATTTCAGTACAGATAACATGCTCGATATGTATTTATATGAGAATGGGCAGTTATTGGAACAGCTAGAAGAGATTGTTCTTGAGAATAAAGATGAGGATTCTTTTGACGAGAACAATATTAATGAAATATTTAGAATCATGCATACAATTAAAGGTTCTTCAGGTGTGATGAAGTATGATAATATTATGAAGACTTCACACAAGCTGGAGGATATTTTCTATTTTCTGAGAGAGAACCGCAATGTTGAGGAACATCACATGGAATTGATGGAGATTATTTTCCGTGTGCTTGATTTCATCAATGGAGAAATGGATAAGATTAAAGACGGAAATGACCCGGATGGAGACAGCAGTGAACTGATTGCGGATATGGAGGAATTCCTTGCCGGATTAAAAGACAATAAACAGGCACCACAAGAGGATAAACAGCAGGAAAAGGAAGAGAGTAAGATTACTCTTGGCCCAAATCAGTTCTATATTGCACCACAGGTATCGGGAGCAGACAAGTATTACCGTGTCAGAATTACATATCAGAGTGACACACAAATGTGTAACTTGCGGGCGTATTCAGCAGTTTATGCTGTAAAAGAGCTGACAGAAGATGTTCATTACTCACCAGAAGACATATTAACAAATGAAACATCCGGCGATGAAATTCTCAGACAGGGATTTTTGATGCTGGTGCGGGGAAATTTTGAAGAGGACAAGCTTCGGACGGTACTGGATATCACTCCGGAGATTGATAAAATTGATATTTCAGCCTGTGAGAAAAGTGAATTTGACAGAGGTTTTACTGCAATGGAAGCGCCTTCTGTTCCAGTGGCAGAACCAACAGTTGAGAATAAGGCAGAGACAGAACCACAACCGGGCGATTATGTTATTCAGAAGGAAGCCGGTAAGGCGAAGCAGATTACCAAAACAAAGAAAAAGAAGGAACACAAGCAGGCATTCATGAGTGTCAACATTGATAAAATGAATCTGCTGATGAATCTTATGGGTGAAATGGTCATTGCAGAGTCTGTTGTACTGCAGAATCCTGATCTGCAAGTGCCTGGACTTGATCTGAGTAATTTCCAGAAAGCAGCGGCACAGATGTCCAAGATTACGACAGAGATGCAGGAACTGATCATGTCCATGCGTATGATGCCTTTGACCAATACATTCCAGAAGATGAACCGAACGGTATTTGACATCTCCAGAAAACTGGGCAAAGACATTGAGTTTGAAATGATAGGCGATACGACAGAAGTAGATAAGAACATCATTGAGACAATCTCAGATCCTTTGATGCATCTTGTGCGTAATGCGGTGGATCATGGTATTGAAACGAATGAAGAAAGAGCCAAAGCCGGTAAGACTGATAAAGGCAAAGTAACGCTGGAAGCCAAAAATGAAGGCGGTAAAGTATGGATTTCAGTCAGCGATAATGGTAAGGGACTGAATCGAAAGAAGCTCTATAAGAAAGCCTGGGAGAATGGTATTCTTCCTGATAACCGGGTGGAGAGTGATTATTCGGATAAGGAGATATTCCAGTTTATTACATACCCTGGCTTTTCCACAAAAGACCAGGTAACAGAATATTCAGGTCGTGGTGTTGGTATGGATGTTGTAGTCAAGAATATTCAGAAAATCGGTGGTGTGCTGGATATTGAGTCCGTAGAGGGTCAGGGAAGCACAATGACCATGAAGATTCCTCTGACTATGGCGATTATTGATGGTATCGTTATGCAGAATGGTAATACCAAATTTGTTATGGAGACATCTGCAATTAAGGAGTTTATCCATGTTACGGAAGATAAAGTGATTCATGAACCAAGTGGAGAAGAGTATGTGATGATCCGGGGAGAATGTTACCCGATTCTCAGATTGAGTCAGAAATATCATCTGGAAGATTCTGTAAGAAGTGTGGAAGATGGAGTAATGCTTCTATTGGAATATGAAGGAACTTCCATGTGCGTATTGATTGATGAACTGATTGGAACACAGGAAATTGTTGTTAAGCCAATTCCATCCTATGTAAAGGAGGTGCATGGCATATCAGGCTGTACACAGCTTGGAGATGGCAGTATTGCATTGATATTGGATGTCAGCGGACTTATGCAGGATTAGGAGGCGGAAATGACACAACAGGATAAAGATTTATTGGAACAGAATGGATTTGATGTACAAGGTGCCTTGCATCGTTTTATAAATAATGATACATTATATCAGCAGTGTCTGAACAAATTTCTGGATGATGCCAGTTATGGACAGTTACAGGAAGCTATGAAGCAGGGTGATTGCCAGGCGGCTTTTCGTGAAGCACATACTATGAAAGGGTTCGTCTCCAATCTGGGAATGATGGAACTGTATGAAGCAGTAAGTGCTGTAGTAGAAATACTCAGGACAGGCAATATGGAAGTGTCGCAGCAAATGCAGATACTGGATGAAATATATGCAAAAGACAGGAAGATACTGGAAGAAATAAAGAGTCATACTATATAGGCACAGAAGCTGCCCGTACTGATTATGGAGGCAAGAAGAATATGGCAGATAAAGAAGAACGGATTGTAGATGGCTATCAGTTTGGTTCAGCCAAAGATGCAACGCAGGCAAAGGCTGAATTGCTGAAAATACAAAAGCTGGAAGATAAAATGGACTATCGCAATCCTCATATGGTCTATATGGTCTATCATAAGGCAATAGAGAATCGTATTTTTAAGACTCCGATAGGCTATGAATATTTAAGAAAATTACAGAAGCACCTAAAAGAAAATCCTTTGATTAGAGAGCCGGTGCAGGATGTGCCGGTCAATAATGTATACAGCCTCAGGGACAGTACCAATCCGGCTGTTGAGAAGGTTAGGGCTTCTGCGAAGCCCAAGCCAAAACCAAAGAAAAACAAAGAATTTTTCAGCAGGACAACATCTATATGTCTGAATATAGTACTGGCAATTCTGGTGATCGTAATGTTCGTCATATCTACCACTGGAAGCAGACCTACCATATTGAATTATGAAAAGGCATTGCAGAACCGGTATGCATCCTGGGAACAGGAACTTAATGACAGAGAGAATGCAGTCCGTGAGAAAGAAAGACAACTTATGCTGGATGAAGATTAGATGAATCCGTTCACACTTTTATCATAAAAGTATGCTATAATATCTGCATTCAAAGATATCGGAAAGGCATGGAGATAAGTATGAATAAATTAAAGATATTGGTAGTAGATGATGAGAGCAGAATGAGAAAACTGGTGCGTGATTTCCTGGAAAAACAGAATTTTGCAGTTCTGGAAGCAGGAGACGGCAGCGAAGCTCTTGATATATACTTTGACAATCAGGACATTGCACTGATTATTCTGGATGTCATGATGCCCAAGATGGACGGATGGCAGGTGTGCAGAGAGGTAAGAGGATATTCCAAGGTTCCAATCATTATGCTGACAGCCCGAAGCGATGAAAGGGATGAACTTCAGGGATTTGAACTTGGTGTAGATGAATACATATCCAAGCCTTTCAGCCCCAAGATACTGGTTGCCAGAGTTGAAGCAATTCTCAGGAGAACTAATCAGGTTACAGATGATGAGACGATTGAGTACGGTGGCATCACGATAGATAAGGCAGCCCATGTAGTTTCCATAGATGGTAATCCTATTGATTTAAGCTACAAGGAATTTGAACTTCTGACGTATTTTATGGAAAACAAGGGAATTGCACTTTCCAGAGAAAAGATACTGAACAGTGTATGGAATTATGACTATTTCGGAGATGCCAGAACCATAGATACCCATGTGAAGAAGCTGCGAAGTAAATTAGGTGACAAAGGCGACCTGATTAAGACAGTATGGGGAATGGGGTACAAACTGGAAGCATGAAATATTCAATAAAACAGCAGATCGCAGGAATATTTATTGCAGTTATGGTAGGTACGATTATTCTTGTCTGGTTTGCTAACAGTACATTTTTGGAAAAATATTATATCAGTAACAAAGTACACGCCATTTATTCAGCCTATGAAAGTTTGGACAGTGCCGTGAGTGGTGGCAGCATATCCTCTGATGAATTTGATCTGGAACTCAGACGTGTATGCGATATGTATAACATAAGTGTAGTAGTTATAGATGCACAGTCCAATACGATCAAATCCACATCCAGAGACACGGATTTGCTCATCAGAAGACTTTATGATAATGTATTCCAGAGGGATAACAAGCTGGAGAAGATAGAAGATACGGACCGGTACAGCCTGGCAGTTACCACAGATCAGGGAATGGGAACAGACTATCTCGAAATGTGGGGCGTACTGGATAATGGTAATCTTTTCCTGATTCGCTCTCCACTGGAAAGTATTCGAGACAGTGCAAAGATCGCCAATAAATTTCTTGCCTATATTGGAATTGTAGTTACTCTGGTAAGTGCACTGCTGATCTGGTTTGTAACAACAAGAATTACGAAACCAATCATGGAATTAAAGGACATATCCGCCAGAATGACCAATCTGGATTTTGAAATGCATTATAAAAGCAGAGGCAAGAACGAGATTGACCTGCTCGGAGAGCATATGAATCAGCTTTCCGATACACTGGAAAAGACAATCTCTGAATTAAAAACTGCCAATAATGAATTGCAGCGGGACATTGAGAAGAAAGAAGAGATAGATGAGATGCGCAAAGAATTCCTTGCGAATGTATCTCATGAACTCAAGACTCCGATTGCATTGATACAGGGTTATGCAGAAGGCCTAAAAGAAGGAATCCATGATGATGATGAAAGCAAGGATTTCTACTGTGATGTTATTATAGATGAGTCTGGCAAAATGAATAACATGGTAAAGAAGCTTCTGACATTGAATCAGCTGGAATTTGGAAATGACGTTATTACCATGGAGCGATTTGACGTAGTAGCCATGATTCATAATTTCCTTCAGTCAGCAGAAATCCTGACACAGCAGAATGAAGTTAATGTGAGGATGGAGCAGACGGAGCCAATCTATGTATGGGCAGATGAATTCAAGACAGAAGAAGTAATCCGCAATTACTTCAGTAATGCCATGAATCATGTAAAAGGAGACAAAATCATAGATATCAAATATACGATGCTTGAGAATAAAGTGCGTATTGGGATATTTAATACCGGTGATCCCATACCGGAGGATTCATTGCCGCATTTATGGGAAAAATTCTATAAAGTAGATAAAGCCAGAACCAGAGAATATGGAGGAAGTGGAGTAGGTTTATCTATTGTAAAGGCAATTATGGATTCAATGAACCAACAATATGGTGTAATGAATTATACTAATGGCGTAGAGTTCTGGATTGAATTGGAGACGAAATAACAACGGAGGTGCTATTGTGAAAAAGGGGAAAATAATAGGAGTGTTGGCAATCAGTGCATGTATGCTTACAGGATGTATTGATTTAATGCCTGATATGACGGAGGAACAGTCTGAGCTGGTTGCAGAATATGCAGCAGATATGCTGCTGAAATATTCACCAAACTATCATTACAGAATTGCAGATAAGGAAGAGGTTGCAAGTGCTGAGAGCGAGATGGAGACATCACAGGAAGAAGAGACTACACAGGAGGAATCACAGCCATCACAGGATCTGAGTCAGACTGGCTCAGGGGAGACCGTTTCAGTAGGTGCTGAAACCAGCGTGGAAGATGGGGCAGAATATGACCTTGCAGCTTTCTTTGGCATGGATCAGTTCTCAATCATGTATGCATCCTGTGAAGTGACAGATGCATATCCAAACGCAGAATCAGGAGTTGGGTTCAGTGTAACTGCGCCACAGGGTTATAATCTTTTGGTTTTACATTTTGATGTAGAAAATCTGGGGGAAGAAGCTGCGCAGTGTGATCTTTTTGACCAGATCAGCAAGGTAAGCGTAAATGTAAATGATGCAGGATATGTACAGGCATTGAGTACATTGCTTACGAATGACCTTACTACATATATGGAAGATATACCGGCAGGCGAAGTGGCGGACGCAGTAGTGGTAGTCCCGGTTGAACAGACAGACCTTGATGAGATCCAGACAGCTGTTATGCAAATTACGACGCAGGATTCGGTAGTGAATATTAGTTTAGAGTAATGCATATAACTGAAAATTAAGAAAATATCCAAGAAAACGCAAAAAATTATCTGAAAATATTTGTAATTATAAATATATATATGATATAATATAATTAAGATGATTATTCTGCAAAGCATTTTAGATAAAAGAGATTGAAAGAATTTTCAATGTCCTGTGGAATGGAGGTTTAATATGGAGACTAAGATTCTCTTAGAAAATGGAACAAATGAACTGGAAGTGCTTGAATTTATTGTAGACGGTAATTCGTATGGTATTAACGTTGCAAAGATCAGGGAAATCATTACGTATCAGCCTGTTACACCAGTGCCTAATGCACATCCGAGTGTAGAAGGTATTTTCATGCCAAGAGATACAATGATTACAGCAATTGATCTTCGTAACTGTTTACAGAGAGGACAGTCACAGCCAGGCGGTCTTTTTATCATTACAAGCTTTAACAAGCTTGATATCGCATTTCATGTAGATTCTGTAGTGGGAATCCACAGAGTATCCTGGGTAGATATCATTAAGCCGGGGGCAACAGTAAGCACAACAGAAGATGGCATTTCTACAGGTATTATCAAGATTGACGGACGTCTGATCATTATTTTGGATTTTGAAAAGATTATTTCAGATATTAATCCTGAAACAGGCCTTAAGGTAACAGAGATTGAAGCATTAGGCGTAAGAAGTGAAAATGAAGTACCTATTCTGATCGCTGAAGACTCTGCTCTTTTGAGAAAACTTATCGTTGATTCCCTGAAGAAGTCAGGTTATGAGAATATCATTAAAGCTGAGAATGGTGAGGAAGCCTGGGAGTATATTCAGAAGTGCAAGGCAAACGGAACCCTGAACGATGATGTAAAACTTCTGATTACAGATATTGAGATGCCTCTGATGGATGGACACAGATTGACTAAGCTTGTAAAATCCGATGACGAAACGAAGAATATTCCGGTTGTTATCTTCTCATCACTTGTAAATGAGGAAATGAGAAAGAAAGGTGAAGATCTTGGAGCAGACGCACAGTTGTCTAAACCTGAGATTGGAAACCTGGTCAAAGTGATTGACCAATTACTTCAGAAGTAGTAAATTTTGTGGGAGAGCAGGGTATCTGCTCTCCTATTCTGACAGAAATGTCATTAACTGGGAGACGGAATGGATAAGACAGAAATTTTGAAAGAAAAGCTTGTAGATGCAGAAGTAGTATTAATTGGTATTGGTGAAGAATTTAACGAGAAGTTTGACAGGATAGCAGAACATGGACAACTGGTGAAAGGGCTGGAGCTTGTTGATGCAAAGGAAGAGCTTGCCTGGATGGTTCCTTATTTTGAGAAGATATATCTGCAGGAACAGAAACAGTCTGATATTTTGTCAGCATATCGTAATCTGTATGCACTGGTAAAAGACAAGAATTATTACATTGTAACTACATGCATAGATGGATTGATTCAGAAAGCCGGATTCAAACCTGAGAAAATTGTAGAGCCATGTGGTAATTATGAAAAAATGCAATGTAGTGCAAAATGCAATACAAAGTTATATGAAAGTGAAGAATACGCCAATAAAATAAAGGAAGCCTTACAGGATGGAACGTTAGAACAGGCAGAGCAGCCCGTTTGCCCTGATTGTGGTGCTCCTTTGGCTTTTAATAATATCGTCTGTGAGAACTATGTGGAAGAAGGATATCTGCCTCAGTGGCAGAAATACACAAAGTGGCTCACACTTACATTGAATCATCGTTTATGTATTTTGGAATTGGGAGTAGGAATGAACCTGCCCAATGTAATCAGATGGCCGTTTGAGAAGGTAGCTTTCTATAATCAGAAAGCAAGCTTCTTTAGAATAAATGAAAGTTTATATCAGATAGCGGAGGATATGGGAGATAAGGGAATAGGCATAGAAGAAAATGCCTGTGATTTTCTAATGAAGGAAATATAGAAAGAAATGGGGAATTATCATGAGTAATACGGAAGAGAACTACTTAGATAATTTACTTAAAGCTGTATCAGAGCCGGATGAGGCTGCGCCTGCAAAAGAAGAGCATGCCGAAGCATCCATAGAAGATAAACTGGGAGCTTCATTGGGAATACCAGAGGATGTGATCCCGGAGGTGACGGATGCGGAAGAAATACCGCCGGATGAACCGATTGTTCTGGAAGATGAACCGGAAGAAGCAGTTGTAGATACAGAGGCAATTGAAGAGCCGGATGTTCCTGAACTTGGTGAAACCGTGGAAGAAATGGAACAGCCGAATGAACAGGATGAACCTGAATTTGTTGAAACTGTAGAGGAACCACCGGAACCGGAGACAGATGAAGATTTGTTTGCAGCATTGATGAATGAAGATGCGAATGAGGATTCACAGGAACATATGTCAACAGAATCAGACGAAAAACCGGAGGATGATTTCAGTATTGCAGATATTGAAAGTGATGTCCCACAGGATATTGACGCTGATAATGCAGTTGAAGTGAAAGTGGAACCCGAATCTGAGATAGAGCCGGAGATTCCGGTTATGGAGGAAGAAATATCGCAGGAGGAAGAACCTCAACAGACTGAACCGGAGCCGGAGGACAGTCAGGATGCATTGCTCTCAGAAGATATTGCAATTCCTGAACCGGAAGAAGAAAGTATGGAAGACAATGCAGTGGCAGCAACTGTTCCGGATGAAGAAAGCAGTACGCCACAGATTGAAGGGACCGTTGCAAGTAGTGAAGCTGCTCCTGAGGATGCTGCATCAGATACAACAGGAAGTACATCTGCGGATGATGATTTCTCAGATATTCTGGAAATTATGGATGAAGATCCTGATTTGGCTGAAATCAATGACATGTTGATGAAAGTAGACAAGAATGAGCCTGTCCAGGATGATGACGATGTCATGGGATTGTTAAATCAGATGGCAGATGATGAAAGCAAAGAGGCAGAGCCGGTAACACAGTCCATCCCAGAATCCGTGCCAGAACCTGAAAAAGTAAATGTTGATGCCATAGCTTCACAGGAGGAATCCTCCACAGGCAAGAAGAAAAAGGGCATTAAAAAAGCAAAGAAAAAAGCTCCTAAGGAAAGCAAAAAGAGCAAAGAAAGCAGTACAGAAGATACAGCTGTTGAAGAATCAAAAGAGAAAAAGCCGGGAGTATTATCCAAAGTATTCCATTTATTGACAGATGAATGGGAACCTGAGCCAACGGAAGAAGAGCTTGCACAGGCTGCTGAAGAGGCGAAGGCTGCCAAGGAAGAAGCCGATGCGAAGAAGGCAGAGGACAAGAAAGCCAAAGCAGAGGAGAAAAAAGCAAAAGCAGCAGAGAAAGAAGCTGCCAAGAAAGCCAAGGCAGAAGAAGCAGCAGCTAAGAAAAAAGAAAAACAGGATGCTAAAGAAGCAAAACTTGCAGAGAAACGTGCGAAAGAAGAAGCAGAGGCTCCTAAGAATCAAAAGAGACTTTCTCCTAAGAAAATTGCAGTTGTCACTGTATTTGCAGCGTCTGTTCTTGCAGGAATCCTGTTATTTTCAAATTATGCATCCTTCCAGGACAGCATTGCTAAGGCAAGAAGAGCTTATTATGCAGGAGATTATAAGAGTGTCTACATAGAGACTTATGGAGAGAAGCTGGACGAATCAGACAGTATTATAGAAGCTAAGAGCAAGGTAATACTTACGATGCAGAGAAAGCTGGATTCTTATCAGAATCATATGAAGCTTGGACAGAATGTAGAAGCTTTAAATGCTCTGATTACCGGATTACAGACATATGATACAATCAATCAGGAGGCTGAAAGCTACGGTGTACTTGCTGAGGTTGATTCTATCAAAGATGAAATTCTTGCAATTCTGGAATCAAACTATGGTCTGAATGAAGAAGAAGCCAGAGCACTTTTGCAGGATGATGATAAAGTATCATATACACTGGCTTTAGACCGTATTGCAAATGGTACGTGAAGCGCTCTTGTAACAAAAGACATGTAAATCATGAAATGCTATACTGTTATTTATGCAAATACAGTATAGCATTTTTTTTCATTTTATTTTATACTCAGATATATAATATCAAAAAGTGACGCGGTATTGTGATAAAGTGCAGGAATAAATTACGGATGCTGGAAGGGTATGGTGATTAATATGGTGGCAATTATAGACTACGACGCAGGTAATATTAAGAGTGTGGAGAAAGCACTACATTATCTGGGTGAAGAAGCAGTTATTACAAGAGATCGGGATACGATCCTTGGGGCAGACAGAGTCATCCTGCCAGGTGTGGGAGCTTTCGGTGACGCCATGGATAAGCTGCGGACGTATGGACTGGATAAAGTAATTCAGGAAGTAGTTGGTCAGAACACACCATTCCTTGGAATATGTCTGGGTTTACAGCTTTTATTTGAATCCAGCGAAGAGAGTGAGGGCGTAGAAGGGCTTGGAATTTTAAAAGGCAAAGTAGTTCGACTGCCGGAAGAAAATAATCTGAAGATTCCTCATATTGGATGGAACTCATTAAAATATCCCAATCCAGGAAGATTGTTTACAGGGATTGCGGAAGATTCCTATGTATATTTCGTCCATTCCTATTATTTACAGGCGAAAGACCCATCTATTGTAACAGCAACTACAGAATATGGAACACTGATTCATGCTTCTGTTGAGCAGGGTAATGTATTTGCGTGCCAGTTTCATCCAGAGAAAAGCTCAGAGGTTGGAATGCAGATTTTGAAGAATTTTCTAACGATATCTAAATAATAGAATGGAGGATGAATCATGCATACAAAAAGAATCATTCCCTGTCTGGATGTGAATAACGGACGAGTGGTAAAAGGTGTTAATTTTGTTAATCTGATAGATGCAGGAGATCCGGTAGCGGTAGCAGCGGCTTATGATAAAGCAGGGGCAGATGAACTGGTATTTCTGGATATTACAGCTTCTTCAGATAATAGAGCTACGAAGGTAGACATGGTGCGTAAGGTCGCAGAGAAGGTATTCATCCCGTTTACTGTAGGTGGAGGCATCAGAACAGTAGACGACTTTAAGGCAATATTGCGTGAAGGAGCAGATAAAGTAGCAGTGAACAGTGCTGCAATCATGAATCCTATCCTGATTAGTGAGGCGGCGGATAAATTTGGCAGACAATGCGTTGTTGTAGCAATTGATGCTAAAAGACGGGCTGATGGCTCTGGATGGAATATCTTTAAGAACGGCGGCAGAGTGGATATGGGCATAGATGCTGTAGAATGGGCAATGCAGGCCGACAAACTGGGGGCAGGTGAGATATTGCTTACCAGTATGGATTGTGATGGCACGAAGAATGGTTATGACATAGAATTGACCAGAATGGTATCTGAGAATGTATCAGTGCCTGTCATTGCATCAGGCGGTGCCGGTAAGCTGGAGCATTTCTATGATGCATTGGAAGATGGTAAGGCAGATGCTGCATTGGCGGCTTCACTGTTTCATTTCAAAGAGCTGGAGATCCGGGAAGTAAAACAGTACCTGAGAGAAAGAGGCGTATCTGTACGTCTGTAGAATATATAAGAAAAGAAGGTAAATAGAGAATGGCAATGATATCCAATGACTGGCTTCCGGCATTACAGGAAGAATTTCATAAGGATTATTACAAAAAATTGTATACATTTGTAAGGCAGGAATACAGCACTCATGTAATCTATCCCCCTGCGGATGATATATTCAATGCGCTGCATCTGACACCTCTAAAAGATGTAAAAGTGCTGATTCTGGGGCAGGATCCATATCATAATGTAAATCAGGCTCATGGACTGAGCTTCTCAGTATTACCGACACAGCCTGAGATACCACCTTCATTGCAGAACATCTACAAAGAACTGCAGGATGATCTGGGCTGCTATATCCCCAATAATGGATATTTGAAGAAATGGGCAGACCAGGGTGTTCTGTTACTGAATACAGTATTAACGGTAAGAGCACATCAGGCTAATTCCCATCAGGGAAAAGGCTGGGAATATTTCACAGATGCAATTATTCAGAAAGTAAATGAACAGGACAGACCGGTGGTGTATATGCTATGGGGAAGACCGGCGCAGAGTAAGATTCCCATGCTTACTAATCCAAAACATCTGATTTTGAAAGCACCTCATCCCAGTCCTTTATCTGCGTACAGAGGATTCTTTGGATGCAGGCATTTTAGTCAGGCAAACGAATTTTTACAGTCACATGGAATTGAACCAATAGACTGGCAGATTGAGAATATTTAAACATTCATAAGACCCACAAGTGCAAAAAAGCCTGTGGGTTTTCTTGACATTTGGAAGCATTTAGAGTATAGTGTTTCTAAAAAGTACTACTATACTAAACGGAGTAATATTAAAATGGAAGAAAGCAAATTAATTGATGGGCTGATGCAGTTCGGATTAACGAGACAGGAAGCATCTATCTATATATGTCTGGCAAGTAACCGGGAATTATCAGGGTATGAAGTATCCAAGATTACAGGAATCTCCAGGTCGAATGTATACAGTGCCTTAGCCAGTCTTGTGGAAGAAGGCGCCGCATATCTGTTGGAAGGAGAGACAAGCAAGTATACTTCTGTAGACGTAGAAGAGTTCTGCAAGAACAGAATACGTCATATGACAGAGACTATGGAAGAACTGGTCAGACAAATGCCTCAGTTGGGGAATAACTGTGAAGGCTATATTACGATTTCGAGCCATAAACACATTATGGATAGAATCCACTTTATGCTTTCCCATGTGAAATACCGGGTATATATATCCATGCCGGTGCGTTTCCTGACAGTATTTCAGGATGAACTGAACCGTCTGATAGAGGATGGCAGGAAGGTTGTGCTGATCATAAATGAACCCATAGAGTTGACCGGATGTATCATATATTATACAGATAAAAAGGACGAGCAGGTAAGGCTGATTGTTGATTCAGAGTATGTATTGACCGGAGATATGACGGGAAACAGCACAGACACCTGCCTGTATTGTGGCCAGAAGAATTTTGTGAATGTATTCAAAGAGTCCATGAAGAATGAGATAGAACTGATAACTCTTAAAAAAGACTAGATGGAGGATAAAGTTATGGAGAAGATACCATTTGTTACAAAAGAGAAAGTGGAGGAAATCGTAAAAACAATCCCTACACCATTTCATATTTATGATGAGAAGGGAATCCGTGAAAATGCACAGAAGTTAAAGGATGCTTTTGCCTGGAATAAAGGATTCAAGGAATTTTTTGCAGTAAAGGCTACGCCTAATCCATTCCTGATTGACATATTGCGTGAGTATGGCTGCGGCTGTGACTGCTCTTCACTGACAGAATTAATGCTGAGTCATGCCATGGGTGTAAAGGGCGGGGATATCATGTTCTCTTCCAATGATACACCTGCGGAAGAGTTCGCATATGCTAATGAGATTGGTGCGACGATTAATCTGGATGATATCACACATATTGATTTTCTTGAAAAGACAATTGGCAAGATTCCTGAAACAATCAGCTGCCGTTATAATCCCGGTGGATATTTTAAAATCAGTAACAGCATCATGGATAATCCGGGAGATGCGAAATATGGAATGACAACAGAGCAGTTATTTGAAGCATTCAAGATACTGAAAGCCAAAGGAGCAAAGCATTTTGGCATTCATGCATTCCTTGCAAGCAATACGGTAACAAATGAATACTATCCGACACTGGCTAAGACTTTGTTTGAGGTAGCTGTGAAGCTGGAGAAGGAGACCGGCGCTGACATTAAGTTCATCAATCTGTCAGGTGGTATTGGAATTCCTTATAAGCCGGATCAGGAGCCAAATGATATTGCAGCAATAGGAGAAGGCGTCAGAAAGGTATATGAAGAAGTGCTGGTTCCGGCAGGAATGGGGGATGTGGCACTGTATACAGAGCTTGGACGATTTATGCTGGCTCCTTACGGACATCTGATTACAAAGGCTATTCATGAGAAGCATACACACAAGGAATATATTGGCGTAGATGCATGCGCCGTGAATCTGATGAGACCTGCCATGTATGGAGCATATCATCATATTACAGTCCTTGGCAAAGAAAATGAGCCATGCGACCATATGTATGATGTAACAGGCTCATTATGTGAAAACAATGATAAATTTGCAATTGACAGAATGCTGCCAAAGATTGACATGGGAGATTACCTTGCAATTCATGATACAGGAGCGCATGGCTTCTCTATGGGATATAACTACAATGGTAAGCTTCGTTCAGCGGAAGTTCTGTTAAAAGAAGACGGAAGCCATGAACTGATCCGAAGAGCAGAGACTCCAAAGGATTACTTTGCAACATTTGACTGCTTTGATATTTATAAGAAGCTTGGCTTTTAATTAATTAGCAGCTTTACCTGTAGATTCCCGGATAATAAGGCTGGGACGAAGCAGGGAGCGGGATATAGGTACTTTGGCAATCAGCCAGTACAGAGCGGCATAGGAACTCTTGCCCAGGTCGATTCTGTCTTGGCTGATTGTTGTTAGGGCAGGAGTGCATTCGGCGGAAATCGGTAAATTATCGAATCCTACGATACTGATATCTTTTGGAACCTTAATGTGCAGACGCTGGCATTCCTTGAGAATACCGATTGCAAGGAGATCATTACCACATAAAATAGCTGTAGCACCATTATTCAATAAATCAGCAAAATGATATTTCGCACTATCTTCTACATAATAGCCGTAGGCAATCAGATTCTCGTTTATAGACAGATCATGGCTTTGCATACTGCTGATATAGGCTTCATAGCGGTTTGCAGTGACCATGGAGTCCTTGGAACCGTTTAAAAGTGCAATATGAGTATGACCAAGCTGTACCAGGTGATCAATGGCAAGGTCGATACCTTCGAAGCTGTCTGTACCTGTGTAGGCGACATTAGGATTTTTGCGGATATAATTATCAAAGAGAACGGTAGGAATCGTAGTTGATTCCAGCTGTTTCATCCAGGGGTCCTTCAGGGCGAAGCCTATCAGGAATCCTCCGTGATAATGATTGCGCATCATATAGCGGTCGTAAGGTTCTTTTATTTGAAGGATGGGATTCATTTCTACAATATGGACATCCCATTTGTCGCGGATGGCAGCCTGTCTGAAGCCCAAAACGATGTCGAAGCCGAAATCATCTTCTTTCAGATATAACATATTTTCTATAAAGATACAGAGACGTTTACGGGTCTCTTTTTTCATTTTCTTGGTAACATATCCCATTTCAATTGCAGTATCCAATACCAGCTGTTTTAGGTCGGGACTGATATCATTTGCATCGTTAAGTCCTTTTGATACAGTGCTGGGTGCAATTCCCAATCTATCTGCGATATCTTTTATTGTAATCATTGCATGATTCCCTTCTCTCAATAGAATTGTGGAGTTTCGTGAAATTTCGTATTCTTAAAATATAAGAATATAATAATAGCATTTTGTTTGCAAGCACTTTTCAAAAAATCTCTAAAAGTAACAAAATGTATAGATAAATATTGTGAAAAAATCAAAAACTATACACATTGTACAAAACAGAAAACGGCGCTATAATAGAAAACGAAAAAGCGCGAAATATTTCGTGCAAAAGGTGCAGAATGTGTGCAAAATAGTGCACAATTCTGCACCAGGGAGGAATATATATAAGGGGGCATTATATGAAACGAGTTAAGGGAAGTAGTACAATGCGAAGATCAACCGCATGGATTTTATCTGCTGCACTTGTCTTGTCTGCGTGTCCGGTTACGGCCGAAGCAGAAGAATTGGCAGAGAACGGAAGTGAAAGTGTTTCTGAAACAGACCAGGCTATGGATGAGTCAGAAACAGCAGAACAGACAGAAGATGAACACCTGAATGAAGGTGAAAACACAAACGCATCTGAAGAGGAGAAGGGGAATCAGATACAGGGGAGCAGTGTTGAAGATGATATAGAGAGGGAGTCAGCCCAGGAAACTTCTACACAGGAAGCTTTAACAGAGGAAACGGTAGAAGAAACTACGGAGGAGGTTTCTTTAGAAGAAGCAGCAGTATCTATGTATGCTGCGACTGGAAACGTTACCAGAACATGCCCGGCAATTGGAAAAGATGGAGAAGTTACATTCCATTATTATCCACAGGATGGAGAAAAGGTGGAGTCTGCTTATGTAAAAGGTTCCTGGTCAGGAGACTGGAGCCAGTATTTTTATATGACAGAGGATGATAATGGTGTATGGAGTGCAACAGCACAGCTCTCTTTGGAGAAATCATATGAGTATGGCATTGTAGTAAATGACAATTGGGTGGGGGATTCCACCAACCCATGCAGTGACGGCAACTCAGAAATTTTACGCAATCCTGTTTATAACGATGATGGAAGCGTCAGCATTTTCTATTACCCGTCCGGAGATGAGAAAGTCAGCCTTTTGTATAAAACAGCAGATGATGACAATTACCATGAAGTTACCATGACACAAGATGCCTGCCACAGTGCTTTATTATCTGCAACTGTCAGCGAAGAGGGAGAATATACATATTGTCTGGAAGTAAATGGAGTAAAGACAGACGACATTAACTGCAGTAATGCCTCTTTTCATATTACGAAGCTTATGGAAGATGACCCATCGGTTAAGAGTCCTGTAGTGAACGGCAATGAAGTAACCTTTTATTATTTCGCACCAACAGCAGACAGCGTAAGCCTGGCAGGACAGATGAATGATTGGAATCCTTCTGCTGATGCCATGACTTATAATGAAAAGACCGGATTCTGGAGTATTACCAAGGAATTAGAGGATGCTAAGTATGAATACAAATTTGTTATCAATGGTGGTACATGGGTGACTGATCCTCGTAATGATCTGCAAAGCAGTGGCAACAGTCTGGTTCAGGTAGGAGAAGATAAAGAACCGGAACAGGGTACATATCAGTATACAATCTATTATCTGGATACGAACCACAAGAGCATAGATGGTGCTTCTTTATGGATATGGTCCGATAATGTGGCTGGAACACAGTATTTCTTCCAGGAGACAGAGGAACTGACAGATGGCAATGCATGGTTGAAGGCAGAAGTATCAAGCGACCATGAAGTGTTATATATTATTCCAAGAGCTTATGATGACTGGTCATGGCAGGATGTTGATAAGAGTTATGATAACGAGCAGAAACAGGAAAATGTAACGTTATATCTAGTCAATGGAGATACAAAGGCATATACGGAAATTCCTGATATCGTAGAAAGAGAAAGCCGCTATGTTATTGTTGAGTACAGCAGACCGGCGGGCGATTATGACGGATGGAATATTTATAGCTGGAATACAGGTTATGGCAGTGATGTATCAGTCGGATTTGAGAAGCTTGGGGATAAGATGGCAGCCAGAATTCCTGTCGTAGATACAAAAGAAAGTATTTCTTTCTGCATGAGAAAAAGTGAAACAGATAATGAGTGGGCAGAGAAAGATGGCGGAGACCATACCGTTGCGATTCCTTTGGATCAAAGTGTTGTAAAGGCATCTTTTATACAGGGTGAAGGCATTGTATATAATCTGCCGTATAATATCGGATATATAACAGATTCTATTAATGGCGAAATTACTTTTTATTACAGAGATGATACACTTTTTAGAAATTATGAAGAAGCTGCATTAAAAGATCATGTTGAGCTTATCTGGGATGATGAAAAGTATCCTATGTCTTATGACGAGACGAATGAAAGATATTATTATACAGGCAAATTGACAGAAGGTGATCATTATTATGGTTATCTGGTAAATGGCGAGCTGGTGACAGACCGATTCAATACAGAAACAGCAGTTGTAAATGGTACAACATATTCTGCTTATACTTACACGACATTTAATGTAGATATACAGGCAGAGGTCACTCCTTCCGAAATAGATTATAATGATAACGCTGTATTGAAACTGACACTGCAGGCTGATGAGGCAGAGCAGATTGAGGCGGTTGAGGCATATGCGGATCTGTCAGAATTAGGTCAAAGCAGCAGCTTCGCCATTGATACAGAATTAATGGAAGGTACGATTGCATTAAAAGAGGGAGTCCCAGCAGGTATAAAAAACATTCCTGTAAATGTAAAGGATCAGTATGGCAATCATTATACAACTACTGCACAAGTAACTGTAAAGGAAAGGGATAATGATGGGTTTGACTGGGATGAAGCCGTAATTTATTTTGCAGTTACAGATCGTTTCTTTGACGGCGACAGCAGTAATAATGACGCATATGGTACAGGCAATTATGCACCGGCAGAAGGCTCTATGTATCATGGCGGTGATCTTGCAGGTCTGGAGTCAAAACTTGATTATCTGCAGAACCTTGGTGTAAATACAGTATGGATCACACCTATTGTAGAAAATATAGAAGATACTCTTGATTGTGATGGGGATGATGGACAACATAATTCCGGATACCATGGTTACTGGGCAAGTGATTTTACACAGCTTAATAAACATCTGGGAACACAGGAGGAATTGCAGGAGCTGATTGATGCACTGCATGCCCGTGGCATGAAATTAATGGTTGATGTAGTTCTTAATCATGCAGGTTACAGTACAGAAGATATTTTTAATAATACTTATATCGAAGGAAAGAACATGCTTCGTGATAGCTCCACAACAGTAAAGGGGGATGATAAGAAAGATGCATTATCTTCTCTTCCTGATTTTGTAACAGAAGATGGGCAGGTCAGGGATCTGTTGATTGCATGGCAGACTTCCTGGGTAAGCAATTATGATATTGATTATTTCAGGGTAGATACGGTAAAGCATGTTGATGACACGACATGGAAAGCATTCAAAAATGCATTAACTTATATTGATCCTGATTTTAAGATGATTGGTGAATATGCAGGCGCAGGATATGCAACGAATGCAGGGCAGCTTAGAACAGGTCAGATGGATTCTTTGCTTGATTTTGATTTCAATGACCAGGCAATTTCATTTGTAAGCGGTAATTTATCTACAGTAGAAAACTTTATGGAAAGCCGGAATGCAGGAATTGACAACACGGCAACCATGGGAAGTTTCCTCAGCAGTCATGATGAGGATGGACTGATGTACAGACTGATGAATGAAGGCAGCCGTGTAGATTCAGACAAGGCGCATGCACTGATGAAGGTTGCAGCAACGCTTCAGATTACTGCAAAAGGACAGCCGGTTATCTATTATGGAGAAGAATTAGGACTGACAGGAGCCAATAACTGGCCATACCAGACGAACCGCTATGATATGGACTGGTCGATTGCGAATGATGACAATGATATGCTTGGACATTATTCCAAGCTGCTTGAAATCCGCAATTCGTATACGGATGTTTTTGCAAAGGGAAGCAGGACTACGGTATCAGCAGATGATGCGAACGGTACACTGGTAGCATCCAGAAGCTATGGTGACACTACTTTATATGTAGGATTTAATATTAATGAAAATGAAAGCAGAACAGTAGAACTGAAGCTGGCAGCCAATACGACATATACAGATTTGTATAGTAACAGTCAGTATCAGAGTGATGCAGATGGTGTGGTGCAGATTGAAATACCTGCTGCAAAGGACGGTGGTACAGTCGTATTAAAGGCAGGAAAAGCCAAACCATCAGACAGACCACAGATTAAAAATGATTCTGAAGAAACAGGGAATAATGAAAGCCAGGACAGTGAAAGTCAGGACAGTGATAGCAGTACAACAACAGGAAAGCCGGCAAATGAGGCTGAGTACACTTCACTGGATGGAATCACAGTGACAGACTGGGATAAAGTAATAGACCTCGCATTTGCTGATGCAAAGACACAGATGGCTTCTGTTGAAAATCCATCATCGATGCAGCAGATGGTTGTAAATATCACATTAAAATCTGATTTCAATATGGTCATTCCAGAAGAAGTAGTGGCTAAAATGGCAGCAAGCAATGCAACATATGTCTTTTTGTGGGAGAATAGAGTGGTTACAGCATATACAGCGTCAGCACTTGCGCAGATAAAGGGAGATTTAGATCTGAATATTATGGTATCAAAAGATAAAGACTTCGGACAAGGATTCAGATCGTTTGTGCTTGAGCCAAGAAAGAAGACTATCTATGGCGTTAAGCTTGCAACCGTAATGCTGCTGGGGGAAGAAAATGCCGGTAAGACAGCATTTATTTTCCAAAGAAATATTACAACACAGCAAATGGAATTTCTGGATAGTACAATTATTGACGAGGCAGGACATGTTGCTGTACCATTTGTAGATTTCACAGATTTTGTTATCTTATATAAATAAATTTATGTATGTCTATTGTCAAAATTACAAGAAATTGTTTTAACTTTAAAAAAAATATGTTACTTTTTGACTTGAAAGAGTGACAAATAAGAAGTAAAATAATCATAAAGCGTTCGGGGGGGAGGGAGCAAAATGTTCTCTCCCTTTCTATACTTATAGAAGTATTGCGAATTGCTTTTGTAGTAATTACATATCATATCAAAAATAATCAAGAGGGAAAGGAGATGAATGGAAGATGGAACAAATTGCAAATGAACTGCTTGAAGAGTTGAACTGTGATACTGCGTTTACAATTCCCGTGTTTGGTGGTATTGAAGTAGCAGAATCAGTAGTTATTACCTGGGTCATTATGGCATTTATGCTGATATTGGCTATATGCATGACCAGAAATCTGAAAGTACAGAATCCAGGCAAGAGACAGGTCATTCTGGAGACAGCAGTATGCGGACTGCAGAACATGGTAAAGGGCATCATCGGAGAAGAAGGTGCCGGTTATGTGCCTTATCTGGTAACAGTTATCGTATACATTGGTATATCCAATATTATTGGATTATTCGGCATGAAGCCGCCTACAAAGGACTTGAATGTAACTGGTGCGCTGGCAATCATGAGTATTATTCTGATCGAATATTCCGGAATCCATGCAAAGGGCGTAAAACGTTGGGCCAAGAGCTTTGCGGAGCCTGTAGCCGTTGTGGCACCTTTAAATGTATTGGAGATATTTATCAGACCATTATCTCTATGTATGCGACTTTTCGGTAACGTATTGGGTGCATTCGTAGTTATGGAATTGCTTAAAATCATTATGCCGGCTATTTTGCCAATCCCGTTCAGTTTATATTTCGATATATTTGACGGATTGATCCAGGCATATGTATTTGTATTCTTG
>ENA-OUUV01000610-OUUV01000610.1-human-gut-metagenome-genome-assembly--contig:-NODE-610-length-21480-cov-5.438460_pt1 | contig 21480 bp, 16 predicted proteins | sample MGYA00237952_ERZ548838 | MGnify/ENA primary metagenome ERZ548838 (study PRJEB26490, sample SAMN05194705) | human gut metagenome | biome: terrestrial biome; feature: human-associated habitat; material... | reverse complement strand
GAATACACATCCCATTTGACATATCTTTTGGAATTTTGTCTTCATCAATATGTAAATTAAAACCCTTTACCTCAACAATCCCATTTTTCATATCTTTTAATTCACCTCTTAACTTATACTTAAATTCGCCCTCCATTTTTTCAATAACATTGTCCTTTGTTTCACACAATATTATATTATCTGTATCGAGACATTCTAATGGTTCTACTAATACATCTCCAACATTACATGAACATGGGCATGAAAAACAAACTAAATAATCTGTATCACTTACAACTTTTAAAACTGCTTCTTCCCCCCCTATATCTAACCAGTTAATTTCTTCAATACGCATATTTTATACTTACCTTTCAAATCCTAAACTTGGTGCTTTCTTAATTAACTCAGAGATGTTTTTTATATGGAATGTGGTTATATCTCCTGTAGTACGGTCAAGCCCTACAAAACCATATTTTTCACCACTCATAAAACTCACATAACCATTTAACTCTGGTACATATGTTCCATTGTTTATTATGTAATTTGCATCATCTAAGTATTTATCAATAGAATAGTTGGAATCACCTAAAACATCTGCAATTTCCTGGCCATGTTTGCCATAATGTTCATCTAACAATGCTTGATTTTTAAACAATTTATTGGTATTACTACCACCATCACTCCAGCCTGCTTCCTGCATTCCTGTGTCATAGTTCCAGGCTGTCTCGCTCTTGTTGGTTCCTCCTGCCTTTATCTCGCCGTTCTTTACCTTTACCCATGTCTGGCTGCCGTCTGCATTTGTCTTTGCATACCACTCATTGCCATATCTGTCTGTGCCGCAGTAGTTATCCTCGCTGTTTGCAAGTCTCTCAAGCAGCTGCCTGTTTTCCATGGTATCCTTAAGCTTTCCTCCGCTGTCGCCAAATATCTCCCCTGTTTTTATACCGCTGTCCGGATATCTGTTACCCCTGTCCTGTCTTTCTGATGATTCTGTCCACCATCGTGCTGTGCTTATGAGTTCACCATAGTACTGCGCCATTACAAGCGATGTGAAACCATTTGCTGCCGTGTCTGCAAATATCTTATCCAGCTCTTCTGAGCCGCCTTCAAGATACTCTTCATATGCAGCTGTCATCTCTACTGCCCTGCATGTCATGTAGAGAATAAGACCTGCTGATACTGCTATTGCAAGAGGTGACATCATCCATGCAACTGTCATAAGGGTATTATATATAAGTACTGTGTCAAGGGCATATAAAGTCACGTCAAGTCCGAATGCAAATGCAGCAAGAAGATGTGCCGCATCTATGCCTGCCAGCAGACCGCCGCTGTATCCCCCTGATATCTTATATTCACCCGAACCTGTTGACATGTCAAGTATTATGTATCCTATACCGCTCCAGCCGCATGTCTCTATGCTGCTTTCAGGAATTATGATGTCCTTTGTCCCGTCAGCGGTGATTTTTCTGATGTCAGCCGCCGTGCTTTCAGAAATCGAAAGACTCCCGGTAATCTCATCAATGTTGTCATGCGTGATACACACCAGCTTCTTTCCTTCCGCCTCCGCAAGTGAGAACAATGACATTGTTGAGATTCCTTCAGTTCCACAGAATTCCTTTATAACCATGCCTTCCAGTGCTGATGAAGCCATTCCTGTGGCGAGCATATACTGGTAACGTGCATTACTGTCTCCAGCAGTGGCACAGTTTCCGGCTGCCACATCTGTATACATCCTGTATGTTCCGTCAGCATCACGGATGCATCCGGTTATCACTACTTCAGGAATAGTATTCACCCGCACATTGGCATATCTTGCAGCAAGCTGTGACAGCGCGCCTGTCTGTGCAAGATATGATTTCCCCATACAATCAAGAAGCAGCCCTGCATTTTCTGCCTGATACAGGCTGTCTGCTGTTACACTGCCATACCTTTCATTACATCTGTCCGCTGCTCTCTGGAGTTCATATACGTTCTCGTTACCCTGGTCACTCACTACTGCATAGATTCCGCCACTCTCTACACGCTTTATGGATGTATAGTCATGTCCGTATGAATGAACTGTTATGGTAAGCTCATTCATGTCTCCTGCTAATTTCTCCCCCATGTTCCCTGCACACATGATGTATTCCTGTGCGGTATTCCCTGTGCCATACAGAAGTACCGGCACATATGTCTCATTTTCTGTTCTGCTGTAATCAAGGATAAGCGGATTATTATATAATTCTTTTACGCTTTTTGTAACGCAGATTCCATTCAGTGACACAGATACTGTATCTTCCTCAATGTCAGACTGCTCTGTGTTCTCATAGCTTCCATATATTTCTTCAGTATCGAACTTCAGTGCTGGTATGCAGTCCTGATATTCTGTCCTCTGCGCCTTTGTTATGACTGTCTCATTTGTTCCGTCATGCTCCACACATTCCTGCATGCTGCATGTTCCTGTAAGTGATGGGTCTGCCTGTATCAGTGTTTCACCATCTTCTATCCCTGCCCACGTATGCTCAAAGCTGTATGCCTTTACCACTCCTGATGTATCTTTCAATACAGTTACCTTGTCAAATGTGAGAGCAAGGGCTTCTGTAATCTCACTGATGTTGTCAAGTCCCGTAAAATCTGCCGCCGTTTCAGCACTTATTCTTACCTTTCCACGTATGAGATGTGATTTATATCCGTATCCATTAAGCATGCTGACAAGAAGTTCTGCCTGATCAGTATCATTACCGCTGCCGGATTCTCCTGTCATTGCAGGTGTCTTTCTTGTTCCTGTATAGAAATCATATGCAATATCATTATATACATGGGAGAAACACTCCGTCACACGGATGCTGGTTTTGCTATTGTTGCCCGGTTCTGTTGCATGTGTATCTTTACCTGGGACAATCGTCACATCCTGGTCATCTTTTCTGCTTCCTTTATTGCCATCGTCACCAGCATCATCATAACCACTTTCTGCCTGGGGCTTACTATACAGCATGGCAAATACGCTGCAGTATATATCTGAAGTTACAGTACTTCCATCTGCTTTCTGCTCTGTGACAGTAATCCTGTGGCTTCCCTCGCACGGTGTCTTTACTGTCATTTTCATGCCATCATCCGCTATGTATGATTCAGCTGTACCGCACTTGCATGATAGCAGCTTTCCATCACCATTGTATATGAACAATGCATCTTTTCCACTGAAAAATATCTTTTCTTCCGGGACAAGAGGTATCGTCTGAGCAGTCCCATTCACCATGAATCTTATTTTTCTGGCAAATCCTGTTCCTGCCACGGTTCTGCTGACAGCTGTTACTTCATGCCATCCTGCCTCCGGTGTTCCAAGTGATATCTCCTTATCATCACCCGTCTGCACATGTACATCATCCATTGTTATATCAATGTTTTCTCTGCTTTCTGAGCTGCATAAGAGTATGACTTCTTCACCCTGTCTGTAGCTGCTCATTCCAAGCCGCATGTCAAACACCGGATATCCTGAAGCCTTTCCAAGTTCTGACATGATATCAGAATCCACCTTGGCAGCGCTTTCATTGCCGGTCTTAAGTATTCCGTTGTCAAGATATACTCCTGCCATTCCACACGCTGCTATGCCATCATTATCCTGTCCGGCACTATATGCAGCAGTGTCGTTCACAACTGCGGTGTTATATTTCCCAGCGTCAAATGACACCGGAATAGTATATTCCGTATCTGGTCCGATGATTCTGTAAAACACCACAGAACCATCAGCACTCTTTTCCATGTTCCATCCGTCAGGCATACCACCTGTTATATACGAAACATCTGCCACTCTGAATTTTACCAATACTGCACATCCGATGTGCGCCATAGCGCTGCCTGTATCATCCCACTCACACACGTATGGTGTATTATTTGATGCAAAGCCATCATCCCATGTTCCATCCTGATACATGTACCCGTATGGCTGCAGTGGTGAGCCATAGTTAGGTTCTCCCCGGTGCCAGTTGACGTAATCTGCTACTGTTCCATCAGTCCACCTCCACTGCTGGGGTACGCCAAAATCACTTATTCCTATTGCTGTGTACGTGCAGCCTCCATTAGTTTCGATAAGCCCTCGCACCACGCTGTTCTCATCCTGACTATGTATCGTTACGAGATGACCTCCGATATTGTGGCATGCCGTATCTGCATCTTTCCAGCACAGTGGTTCATTCCTCAATGAATATGCATGTCCGTTATATGAATATATGGTGCCTGTACTGCTTATACTTTCAGCAGACTGACTCATGCCGAAAGTAATACTACCTTCTGCATGTCCGTTACTGCATGACATATTTATTGTCTGCTTTATATTTGCTGTTCCGACACTGTAAGTCATGCTTTCATTTATCTCTGAGTCTTCCAGTGCCTCATTCTGTTCATCTTTTGTAAAATTTTTAAGAAGCTCCGAATCCTCCGCTGTTCCTGATATCGTCACTTCTGTGGCATTGATGATTATATTACGGGCGATAATAATACCATCTATGCTTACTCTTCCAGCATCTATCCGCACTGTGCCTTCCGGAGTTGCAAGTATTCCATCGAATTTGAATTCTGCAGCCGCCACATCAATATCACCTTCGCTGTATACTATTCTGCCTGCTCTTATTACATCTTCCCTAATGCCTTGTATATTCTGTTTTATCCCACTCTTTTTTATTTCATTTTTCAGTACTTCATCAGGCATTGATGGAGGAGTTACTCCATCTGCCGTTTCTGATATATCCTGCATGCCTCCGCCGTCTGATGTAGCCAGGGCTGTGCCTGACGAAGTAGCAAGCATCCCTCTTATCTTAAGTCTTCCTGAACTGCTGCTGAATCTGTCCGCATATATATCTCCGGCGACATCTGCTGTCCCGGCATTAACGGTTATATTTCCCGATGCACACATTGTATAACAATATGAGTATCCCGGTACAGCCACGTCCTTTTTTATTAATCTGGCTGATGATGGCATCCGCGGCACATCTTTATCTCCGGATGCTGTAAATCCAAAACTCACGCTTGTCTTCGAATATATAGTGGAATTATAACTTTCTGCTTTAATGATTAACTTTCCATTTTCATAGGAAACTATCTCAGCATTGTATATAGCCTCTATATTTCCATCATAATCTATGCACAGTTCCCACATGCTGCGGTCTGACTGTGTATTATTAGTTATCGTTACCTGTGCGTTGACATGCCCCTGCCACAATGCATTTTCTCTGTATGTTATGTCAAAGCCTCCATCTGTATATGTAATGCTTTCCGGATGCAAAAAATCCCTGCCGCTGTCTTCTGCATGTACCTCATTGAATGGTATCTGCAGAAATAAAATTGCAGCAAGGATTACTGATATAACCTGTCTTAACAGACTGTACTTTTTATTCATTTATCTCTCCCCTGTTAATATAATAATTTATAGTTTTCCCTTATAACATCACTACAATAGTGCTTATTTATCATTTTGTCAATAGTTTTTCCTTAATTTTAATATCCGTAGAATTTTAATTAATCCGTTTACTTTCAAGCCTCCTCTTATCGCAAAAAAAGACCTCATAGAATAGTTTTCCCACTCTATAAGGTCTCCATTTTTCTCGTTATCTAATTCTCGCCAGACTATATAATCCTGTTCCCTGATGACAAAAGAATGTACCTAGGAATATAACCTGCATTATTACTGGAAATACTTAACACCTGACTCAAATATCTTAAGATCCTGCTCACCGTAGATATTGATTGCAACGCTTCTGCCGCGTCTCTCAACGTGCGCCATCTTACCAAGGCAGCGTCCGTCAGGACTTGTAATACCCTCGATAGCCATGTATGAGCCGTTAACATTCCACTCGCTGTCCATAGTAACATTACCTTCAGGATCACAGTACTGTGTAGCAACCTGTCCGTTGGCAAAGAGCTTGTCAATCCATTCCTTAGGAGCAACAAAGCGTCCTTCCCCGTGTGATGCAGGAGTTACATAAACCCCGCCAAGTTCTGCACCGGCAAGCCAAGGTGACTTGTTGGTAACAACCTTTGTATATACCATTCTTGATATATGGCGGTTGATTGTGTTGAACGTAAGTGTAGGAGAATCGGCATTCTGTCCGACAATCTTACCTTCAGGCACAAGACCAAGCTTAATCAGCGCCTGGAATCCGTTACAGATACCAAGTGCAAGTCCGTCTCTCTCATCAAGCAGCTTCTGTACAGCTTCCTTCATCTTTGCATTACGGAATGCAGTTGCAAAGAACTTGGCTGAACCATCAGGCTCATCACCGGCTGAGAATCCTCCCGGGAACATAATAATCTGTGACTGGTCAATTGCCTTTGTGAACTCATCAACAGAATCTCTGATTCCCTGTGCATCAAGATTCCTGAATACCTTTACGATAACATTGGCACCGGCTCTCTCGAATGCCTTAGTGCTGTCATATTCGCAGTTAGTACCCGGAAATACCGGAATAAATACTGTAGGCTTTGCTACCTTATTCTTGCAGATATGGATATCCTTTGTATCGTAAAGCTTTGTCTCTACGACTGCTGAATCACTCTTTGCTGCCTTGGCAGGGAATACTTTATCAAGCTTCTCTGTCCATGCCTTAAGGGCTTCATCCATAGTTACAGTTACATTACCGTATGTAAATGCTGCTGAATCGTTAACTTCACCCACGAGTGTATAGCTCTCGGTTACACTGCCAAGCTTATCAGCAGGGACCTCAGCTATAATGCATCCAAACTCAGGTGAGAATAACTGTGCAGCCTTAAGCTCACTGTTAAATGCAACTCCGAGCTTATTACCGAATGCCATCTTGCTGACTGCTGCAACAATACCTGTTCTGTCCGGAACATAAGCTGACACGATTGTCTTATTCTGAATCATGTCATGGACTGCATTATAGAGCTTCTTAATCTGATCATAATCAGGAAGGTCATACTCATCCCTGGCAATTCTGAACATAACAAGCTTATTGCCTGCTGCCTTAAGCTCAGGAGTAATTATATCTGCCTCCTTTGCAACATCTACGGCAAATGAAACGAGTGTAGGCGGAACATCTATCTCATTGAATGTTCCTGACATTGAATCCTTACCACCGATAGATGGAAGTCCAAAGCCGAGCTGCGCATTATAAGCACCGAGAAGTGCGGAAAATGGCTGGCTCCAGCGTGAAGGATCTTCTGTCATTCTTCTGAAATATTCCTGATATGTAAAACGAATCTTATTAAAATCACCGCCTGCGGCAACAATCTTGGCAACTGATTCGATAACCGCATAGATTGCACCGTGGTATGGGCTCCATGATGAGAGATATGGATCGAATCCGTAGCTCATCATAGTTACTGTATCACATGTTCCCTTAAGTACAGGAAGCTTCGCTACCATTGTCTGTACCTCAGTGAGCTGGTACTTACCGCCATATGGCATATATACTGAACCTGCACCGATTGATGAATCGAATCGTTCTACAAGTCCCTTCTGTGAACATACATTAAGATCATTAAGTGTCTTAAGCCACTTAGCCTTAACATCTGCCTCTATATTCTTCTCTTCACACTCAGTAAAGCTCTTATCATCAAGCACCTCATCACCCTTCTTCTCAGGGATATCAACGAGTACCTTAGTCTCCTGATGTGCTCCGTTTGTATCAAGAAATGCTCTTGAAATATTAACGATGTCCTTGCCTCTCCAGCTAAGAACAAGTCTTGGTGATTCAGTTACTACAGCAACCTCAACTGCTTCAAGGTTTTCTTCCGCAGCATATTCAAGGAACTTCTTAACATCCTTAGGTGCAACTACAACTGCCATTCTCTCCTGTGACTCAGAGATAGCAAGCTCAGTTCCGTCAAGGCCTTCATACTTCTTAGGAACCTTATCAAGGTCAACCTTAAGACCGTCTGCAAGCTCACCGATTGCAACCGATACACCGCCTGCACCGAAATCATTACATTTCTTTATAAGGCAGCTTACCTCTTCTCTTCTGAAAAGTCTCTGAATCTTACGCTCTGTAGGTGCATTACCCTTCTGAACCTCAGCACCGCATGTCTCAATAGACTTCTCTGTGTGTACCTTGGATGAACCTGTAGCACCGCCGCAGCCGTCACGTCCGGTACGTCCGCCGAGAAGGATTATGATATCGCCCGGATCTGATGTCTCACGGATGACTGCACGTCTTGGAGCAGCACCCATAACAGCACCGATCTCCATTCTCTTTGCAACATAATCAGGATGATAAATCTCCTTAACATAGCCTGTCGCAAGTCCGATCTGGTTACCATATGAGCTGTAGCCGTTAGCAGCGCCTGTAACAAGCTTCTTCTGTGGGAGCTTGCCGTGAAGCGTCTCTGACATAGGAACCGTAGGATCAGCGGCACCTGTAACACGCATAGCCTGATATACATATGTACGTCCCGACAATGGGTCACGGATTGCACCGCCAAGGCATGTTGCAGCACCACCAAACGGCTCAATCTCAGTAGGATGGTTATGTGTCTCATTCTTGAAATTAACAAGCCATTCCTCTGTCTTACCGTCAACCTCTACAGGTACCACGATACTGCATGCATTAATCTCGTCTGATTCCTCCTGGTCTGCGAGCTTACCCTCTGCCTTAAGCTTACGCATTGCCATAAGCGCAAGATCCATAAGACATACGAACTTATCCTTACGTCCCTTGAAAATCTGTGCACGGTCAGCGAGATACTGATTATATGTAGCCTCCATAGGCTTTCTGTAATAGCCGTCCTTAAAAGTAACGTCTGTGAGTTCTGTTGAAAATGTTGTATGACGGCAGTGATCTGACCAGTATGTATCCAATACACGAATCTCCGTCATAGTAGGATCTCTGTGTTCCTCATCATGAAAATAATTCTGTATATGAAGGAAATCCTTGAATGTCATTGCAAGTCCGAGTGAATCATAAAGCTTCTTAAGCTCACCCTCAGGCATATCCTTGAATCCGTCAAACACCTTGACATCTGCCGGTACTGCAAACTTAGTGATAAGAGTCTCAGGGACTGCCTCATCTGCCTTACGTGAATCTACAGGGTTGATACAGAGTCCCATAATCTGTTCCTTCTGCTCATCTGTGAGCTTACCACTGATTACATATGTTGTAGCAGACTTGATTACAGGCTTTTCTTCCGCATTAAAGAACTTAACACACTGTTCTGCCGAATCCGCTCTCTGGTCAAACTGTCCCGGAAGGAACTCTACGGAATAGATAAAATCATCTGCGCCCGACTCAAATGTCATCTCATATACATTATCTACAGGCGGCTCTGAAAATACAGTTGTAAGTGCCTTATTGTAAGTATCATCTGACAGATTCTCAATATCATAACGAATCAGTACTCTTACGTCTGTTACAGTTTCAACTCCAAGATAACCCCTTATCTCATCAGCGAGTTCCTTGGCTTTGACGGCATATGGTGCCTTCTTTTCAACATAAACTCTTCTTACGCTACTCATCGGTAGACCTCCATAGTTCTTTAATAAGCTTTAATTTTATCATTATTGCGGCTATTTCTCAAGCCGCAAATAATTTTTATATTATGAAAATGCTTAATTCTTTTAACAATTATTCGTGCATCCTTCTGATAATTTTGTATATGACTGCATTCTCCATTACCATCGGTGCCGTATGTGCAAAGAATATAATTCCGTCCGTAGGCGACGTTATCTCTCTGATTACCTCTCCCTCGTACGGATCCGTTACCTGTGCAATCACATCTCCGTGATACACCGGATCCCCCGGTTCCTTGAGCCTTTTATAAAAACCTGCCGTATCAGACTTGACAGGCATAAGCTCATGCTCCTCTATCACACTTGCTATATAACCGCTGTGATTGTTATATTTGACAATTCCCATTCTTGTAAGGAATCGAAGCACAGCTGACACAGCCTGTCTTGCTGACTTCTCATCAACTGTGTCCGTTGCATTGGTATATATCGAAAATGCATTCGTGCCATTCATCTGCCAGCTGTAATTGAGTGTGACCGTGTCCATCGGCTTCGGCTTACGCGTTACAACATACTGTAATCCAAACAGATTGGCAAGACTTGGACTCTGAAAGCCTGTCTCCATCATTCTTACATGGGGGATAAAATCTCCCGGCATATAAAATGATGCAAACTGTATGCCGTAGCTGTAACCCTGTACACTGTCAAATAATGCCTTTGCTATCCTCTTTGGAGAATCCGCGTTCATGTCACCCGGAAAGCATCTGTTGATATCAACATTATCAATCGGCCAGAAACGCTTTTCAACATTAATTCCGTACATATTAACTGTAGGAACAACAAGTATCTCCTTATTATGTGATATGGCACCATGCTCCTCAAGCGTCTTAAGTGTCCTGATAAGCTGCGAGCATATATAAAGCTGCTGAAGCTCATTGCCTCTCATTGCCCCTATTATACATGCAGCCTTCTCTCCATGCCCGAATCTGTATCCTGTTATCTCATTATCTTCACGGTAAAGTCCCTCTACCGAAAACAAAACTTCTTTATGCATAATAATCCCAAACGCCTCTGCTCTTCATCTTAACTTTCTCCCATACAGATATGCATATGCCTAACGCACTGCATATACACGTGCAAGAAGTGTTCCTTTGTAAATGACCGGATTCTCTCTTAACGAAAATACAATTCCGTCAGCCGGCGATATTATCTCCTGAAGAATCTCTCCATCAACAGGACTTATTATATCACCTATCCGTTCTCCTTTTTTAATGTGTCCCATCTGCTCACCGAGAGCTGATACAAAGAGTCCGGCATGCTCAGCATGTATAAAATCCACCTGTCCTTCTGTTGACATTATAGGCTCCTTAACCGCCGGTCTTTCCCCCTGCCATATTCCGAGCTCTATCATTATATTAAATATTCCGTCTATGAGTTGTCTGCAATATGCATTATTTATTCTTAATCCGACTCCCATCTCTGTTACAAGTGTCGGAACACCAAGCTTGTTAAGGCTGTATGCAAGTGTTGCCTCACGTACCGTAATTGATGAATATACCCATACAAAATCCGCATTCATAATCTTGGCATACGGAAGAAGCTTGTCCGCACAGTCTTCATTAAGTCGTACCTGCGGTGCCTCTTTTATATATACGTTACTTGAATGTACATCAATGCACAGATCACTTCCTATTATGTCATTGACAACCTCTGCCGCAACATATTCAGCCATTGCACCATTATTATCTCCCGGAAATACCCTGTTCATATCAAGGTCAAACATCGGAATTCCTCTCGCTCCCATGTCCATTCCGAGCGGGTTAATGCACGGATACACGTCAACCGTTCCCGTAAGCAGTTCAGGATGTGCCTTAATCTGTCTTATTACTTCATAACACACATACTGTCCGTCAAGTTCATCACCATGAATGCCTGTAACAAGTGAAAGCCTCGCTTCTCTCCCGGTAGCATTCTCCGGTTCAAAATGATTCTTAAGTATTCTGATTTTTTCTTTTACCGGCATCTTAACCGAAACAACTTCATTAATCATATCTACCTCATTAATACACAGATAATTATATCTTATCATTGTATATGACTTAATGCAATGGGCTATTGTGGGGAAACTCATACGCTCTCCCAGAATTCACGCAACGTCTGCGCTGCTTGCTCTTTGCGGACAGCAATGTAATTGTTCCATTCTCTTGGGAATATGTCACGGTATTCTCTGTACAGGAAGCGTTCGTCGAGCAGGGCTATGACTCCTCTGTCTTCTTCTGTGCGGATGACGCGTCCCGCTGCCTGCATGACCTTATTCATGCCGGGATATACATACGCATAGTCGAATCCGTTTTTGCCGGAATCGTCAAAATACTCCTGCAAGAGCTTCTGCTCAGTACATACCATCGGAAGTCCCGCGCCGACTATTACTGCGCCTATAAGCTGCTCGTTCTTCAGGTCTATTCCCTCCGAGAATATGCCGCCCATAACACAGAAGCCTGTCACGGCATCACCGGCTCCGTTGTCAAATGCCTTCAGGAAGTTCTCGCGCCCCTCCTCGTTCATTGATGAATCCTGACACATTATGCTTTGTTCAAATTCATCAGGGAAGCAGCCCTTGTCAGTCATATCATATATAACCTTAAGTACCGACTGCATAAAGCCGTATGATGGAAAGAACACCATATAATTACCGCGTTTTGCGTCTGTAACTGCAAATATATATTCCGCAATTTTTCTGTACTCAGCATCACCGCGTCTTGAATATCTGCTGCTCACATCACGCCCTACAATTATCCGGCGCATATCGGTATCAAATGAAGATTTTGCGTATACCGCCATATCGTCAGCCTTGCCGGTAAGCATTTCCTTGAAATATCTGACCGGAAGAAGTGTTGCCGAGAACAGCACTGCGCATATTCCCTGCTCTATACATGAATTAAGATTATCCGAAGGATCAACGCAGAACAGCCTGACAAAGAACTGCCCCTGTGAATCATGCTCCGTATATATTACATATTTATCGGTCAGCAGGTCATGCATATTAAGAAAATGCCTGATTGAAAGAAATATCTCCATCAGGCGTTCCCTGTAATCAATATGCGGATTCTGCCTGTTTTTATCGAGGAACTTCTGCAGCATCGAATATGCCCGTTCAAGATGCATTGCAAATGCCGACACGCTGCTGATTACATTGTAATCCACGCATTCCCTTTTAAATTCAAGCATGTCTTTGTTGCATTTATCGAGGGCTGAGGCAAGCCCTTTATCGATTCCCTTTACATATTTGCGTGCCTCAAGGAAATCCTCTTTCACAACTGTAGCACTGTACATGCTTCTTCCCCTGTCAACAAGGTTGTGTGCCTCATCCACAAGAAATATATATCCGCCGCTCATTCCGTCCGCAAAGAAGCGCTTCAGCCTTACGTTAGGGTCAAATACATAGTTATAATCACATATAATTCCGTCACACCACAGCGATATATCAAGAGACATCTCAAACGGGCATACATTGTGCAATGCAGCATATTTTACGATAATGTCGCGCGTTATAGCCGTCTCATGCGTAATGACATCGTAAACAGCATCATTTACACGGTCAAAATGTCCCTTTGCATACGGACATGCATCGGGATTGCAGTTACGCTCCTCAAGTATGCACACCTTATCCCTTGCAGTGAGCGTGACAGTCCTGTAATGAAGCCCGCCCTCACGCAGTATTCCGTATGTCTGTTCAGCAACGGTTCTTGTTATCGTCTTAGCCGTAAGATAAAATATCTTATCTCCATGCCCTTCACCGACCGCCATAACTGCCGGATATATCGTAGATACCGTCTTGCCTGTTCCGGTCGGAGCTTCTATATAAAGATTGCTGCCTGACGCACATGCCCTGTACACGCTTGCCGCAAGCTCCTTCTGTCCCGGTCTGTATGGAAACGGAAACTTAAGCCCCTTTATCGAAGCATTGCGCTTATCCCTCTCCTCAAATACAAAATCCGTCCATTTTGAGAATTCTTCTATAAGCCCGTTAAACCATTTTTCAATCTCATCAAATGAAAAATCCTCATAAAAATACTTAACCGCTTCATCATCAATGCTGCAATACGTCATTCTTACGCGGATACGTTCAAGCTCCATCTCACATGCGCAGATATATGCATAGCACATTGCCTGCGCCTTATGCACATATACCGGCTCCTTAACCCTGCCGACATCGCCGGTCACCGTCTTAATCTCATCGATGCACACATCGGGATTCTCTTCATCGCCAGATGATATAACGCCGTCAGCCCTGCCTTCAAGAGCTATTATATACGAATCATGCACCGGTATATTTATCTTAAAAGGAACCTCGGCAGCATAATCCGCACCGGACTTCTTCTGTATCGCCCGGTGTATTCTGGCGCCCTCCTGCATTCTTGCAACATCCTGCGAGGAGCCTGTCCTGTTATCAATATCTCCGCTGTTATACACGAATTCAACCAGATTTCTTACCGATATCCTGATTGCACCATCTTTAATGACATACATACTTAATGTTCCTTCGGCTCCCAACTGCCTTTTTCATATTCTTCATTAAGCCACTCTATCGCAGCAAGCCTGCCTTCTTCCGAAGCCTCAAACTCAGCCGTTGTCTTATCCTCATCCGGAATATATGCATACGCCATAGGCCCCGCCCATGCACATGCCACAAGTATGAAATCCGGCTTTTCTCCCGTACGCCATATCCTGTAGCGCATATTGCCAAGCGCACCTGTGTATATTCCTTTGTAAGCAAAAAAATTATATGGAAGGATATCCTTATCCTCTATTCTTTTCACCAGTCCGACACTCCTTCATAAATATACGAATTGCCTTTTTTACCTGTCCTTCTTACCGCTCCGACATAATAGAGTATATTGAGCACCTGCCTTGCTGTCTTCACATCAATATGTGCCGCCTTTGCAAATGCTGCCGAATCAAAGCCGCCTTCAAGCGAATCCAGTTCATAAGGCACAAACTGCAGATAATCCTCAGGCTGTTCAATGACAGTCTCCTCCCTTATTCCGAGCGGGATTCTGTCATATCTTGTTGAGCCGCGCTTTCTCGTCTCGTTCCATCCGTTAAGGAGCCTGTACTCCTCAATATCCATCAGCACGATACGAAGTTTAAGATTGGGATTCTTAAGAAAATCCTTTATCTTGTACAGCTCATAAAATGCGTAATATGCATTCCATTTCTTAGGTGCCTTGCGCCGTTTCCCTGTCTCTCCCGTCTGCGGGTCTATCCACGAAAGCCATTTGGTATAAGGAATCGGATATACCACTGTAACCGGATAAAGATTAAGAAACACCGCAAGCTTCTGCCGCAGCTTATTAAAATTGGCTGTCTGTATCTCTGTTATTCCGTCATTATTGCAGATGTCTGCAACGTAGCCTTCTATGGCAACCTCCTGATAATTATCATCAGGCTCGTACATATTCTTGAGTATCGCATGCACCGTCTTCTCGCCAAGAGTCCCTATTCCGCTTTTTTCACGGATGACACCCACCACTTTATTCTTTGCGGCTGTGAATTCTTCATTTTTAATGTAGCTGACCGTCTCATCACTCTTTGAAGCCATCAGCCTTTGCCCTCAGTGTTGCAATATTATCAAGTGCCGCATTAAGCGTCTCGTCCTTCTTTGCAAAATGGAATCTTATAAGGTTATGTACATCCTCCCTGAAGAAGCTTGAGCCGGGAACTGCTGCCACTCCCACATGCTCAGTCATCCATTCGCAGAACTTAACATCATCCTTTACGCCGAATTCCGACACATCCATAAGCACATAATATGCTCCCTGCGGCTCTGTAAATGTAAATCCGAGATTCTTAAGGCCGCCGCAGAACAGTTCCTTCATATGTGTATAATGCGCAGCGAGCCCTTCATAATAATCATCACCGAACTTAAGCCCCGTAACCGCAGCCTCCATAAGCGGTGCTGCCGCTCCGACAGTAAGGAAATCATGAACCTTTTTGACACGGTCAATAACCTGTGGATTGGCAATAACATAACCAAGTCTCCAGCCTGTAATTGAGTATGTCTTTGAAAGGGAATTACATACTATCGTCCTCTCCCTCATGCCCGGAAGCGATGCCATGTAAATGTGCTTATTGGGTGCATATACTATATGCTCATACACCTCATCCGTGATAACATATGCATCATACTTTATCGCAAGATCTGCAATTATCTTAAGCTCGTCATATGTAAATACCTTGCCGCAAGGATTGGAAGGATTACACAGTATAAGTGCCTTTGCACCCTGTCTGAATGCATCCTCAAGAAGCTCCGCGTCAAAATCAAATGCCGGCGGAACAAGCGGTACATATATCGGCTGTGCTCCTGACAGAATCGTATCAGCCCCGTAATTCTCATAAAATGGTGAGAATATTACCACCTTATCTCCCGGATTAACCACCGACATCATAGATGCCATCATAGCTTCCGTACTTCCGCATGTGACAACAATCTCACTGTCCGGGTCGACCTTTATTCCTGAAAAATGCTCGTATTTATCAGCAAGTGCTTCCCTGAAATTCTGTGCGCCCCATGTAAGCGCATACTGATGAGGACCTTCTGCCGCAACCTGCGCAAGCCTGTCCGTCATAGCCTTCGGTGGGTCAAAGTCAGGAAATCCCTGTGACAGATTCACCGCACCGTACCTGTTGGCAATCCTTGTCATTCTTCTTATTACTGAGTCAGTAAATTCAGATGTTCTTTCACTTAATTCTCTCATATCTTCTCCAGCTTTCTGTCTCTTATTTGTCGGGCTATATCTTAAACTTCTATTTTCAGCTATACTATCCGGCTATAAAAAGCACACCAAGCGTTCCCGGTCCGCAATGGCTTGATATAACTCCGCCTGCTCTTGTCTCTAATATCTCATCAAATATCCCCAATGATTCAAGGTAACCGCGTACGTTATCCACAATCTGCCTGTCACAGCCCGAATGTGTTATGAATACTCTGTCAGGACGTGCATTTTTAAGCTGTTCTTCCATATCCTTTGTATAAGACATTATCACAGATGACAGCTTTCCTCTGTATTTTTTGGCCGCATCCATAGCACCATTCTCCACAACTATCCTTGGGTGAAGCTTAAGCACACTTCCTGCCATTGCCGCAACCGCACTGCACCTGCCGCCTCTGTACAGATATGTAAGAGTATCCACTACAAAGCTTGCACGCACATATGGCTTAAGTTCCTCCATCCTTGCCTTTATCTCTGATGCATTACAGCCCTTATCAGCCATAATTGCAGCCTCTATCACAAGAAGCCCTATTCCGGTTGAAAGATTAGCCGAATCAATAACCGTCACAAGCTCATCCGCATCAAGTTCACCTGCCGCAAGCCTCATAACATTGCCTGATGTAGACATGCTCTCAGATATGGAAAAGCATACAATCTCTCTTCCTTCTTCAACATACGACCTCATCAGCTCCACTGCTTCAGTTATCGCAGGCGCTGATGTCTTAGGTGTTGTCTTATTGTCATCTGACCATGCAAATATCTCATCCGGCGTAATCACACCGTCCTCATATTCCTTATCTCCAAGAAGAATATGAAGCGGCAGGATGTCTATATCGTATCTCTGAACAAGCTCCTTGGAAAGATCACAAGTGCTGTCTGAGATAATCTTTACCTTTTTATTCATAATAATCCTCCATTCCGGCAGGCACACATTCACTACCACCAGTCACTGTCCCACAGTACCGTAAACGGGCCGTCATTTTCAAGCTCAACCTTCATATCAGCTCCGAATACTCCGCATTGGACGCTTCCAAATGTATCCGCACAGCCCTTTTTAAAATATTCATACATTTCATTGGCAAAATCAGGTGCTCCCGCCTTTACAAAGCTTGGCCTGTTGCCCTTGCGGCAGTCTGCATACAGTGTAAACTGTGACACAACCATAACCTCACCGCCAACATCCGTGAGTGAAAGGTTAGTCTTGCCATTCTCATCTTCAAATATTCTTAATCCCGACAGCTTCTTTATGTATCTGTCTGCCATTTCTTTTGTATCTCCATCAGCAATACCAAGCAGTATCAGGAGTCCTTTACCGATACTTCCCACAACACTGCCATCCACCTTAACCGATGCATGGTTAACACGCTGTATAACAAGTCTCATAATCAATCACCATTATTCCTATATCCACTCGTAATCTCCGCCTGTAATCGCAAGACTGAGGAGTGAGTCCATCTTTGCAACCTCTTCCTCTCCCTCAATCTTTTCAATAAGCTGCGCCGTATCAGTTATATCTTCAAGTGACTCATCCGGCCCTATCTCGTAATCTACTTCCGCCTCACAGTCAGGGCATGGAATCTTACTAATTGTCTGAAGTGAAAGAAACCTCTTGCCACATTGCTTACACTCATAATATCCACATTCTTTTGTTCCGTCAGGTACATAATACATATTGATTCCCGAGCCTCCATACATTATTAATACATTATTAATGCGTTATTAATCAGCATTAACATCTGCCGATTTCATTATATTATACATTTGCTGTAATTCATTATCAAGCAGGCAGGCTGTTAAATCAAGGATACAGCATTCTATTAACCATATAGCTTTCTGTTTAATAATGCATGCCTTATAATGCATACAAGCATAATATAAACTTCCATTCTTAATACAAGCAGACATGACCGTCCGAATAAGACTGCTCCACTCAACGGCTCTATACACTCCTTTACCACATCCAACGGCGGAAGCATAAAAAGCATATACTTTGCCCAATTCACCTGTGCAACGATTGCTTCTCTTGATAATGTCAGAATAGCGATAAGTATTGTTGTTAAAACCACGGTTTTTCTATCTTTTACAATATTATTATGAAAAAGTGAGCCTATAACGCCTCCTATGATTCCACCAAGCCAGACAATCATTAATGTGCATAAAACATTATATACTTGGATATGTTGCTTTATTAAACACCCATTTCCAATATAATTAACTGTCATTGGAATTACATAACATACTATCGTCACTAAAAAACTTAAAGCTGCCACAAATAGCAGCTCACTTATACTTAATGCATATTTGTCAGTTCTCAGCAATAGTATCTGTTCTAATCTCTCATTTTTCAGCGAAATAATGATGTTGCCAACCCATAGCATCAGGCAGAACGAAAAGAATACTGTAATAAATAACACTGCGCTTATATCATATTTATCATTGTTGCCATAATACATCACAAACAGGAAAATAATTTCCGCTAACAGAGGAACCACAAATCTGGGGCTTTTAAAAAATAACGCCATGTTAAATCTGACCAGTTCAAATATCCTTTTCATTCTTAAGACCTCTTAATTCCCAGCCACAATTAATTAATCTTGCGACCGTAACATTTATATCCTGTTCCTTCACCCTCAGCAGATAATAATCTCCACACCTTTTCATTCCGTCTGCAATCGGTATATTTCTGCCGTTATAAAAACTAAGTATATAACTCATATTTTCACTGCATGTCCTTTTCACCATCAAACCATTTGAAAATGTATATACTTTGTCAGATATAGCTTTCACCAGCCAGTCTTCATGGCAGGACATAAAAATTGTCGTTCCTTCTTCTCTCAGTTCATTTACTTTTTTCACGAAAACATCCTGCGATTCTTTATCCTGTCCTGAGAGCGGTTCATCCAAAAGCAGGACATCCGGTCTGTCAAGCAGCGCCTGTATGACCGCAACCTTTTGCAAGGTACCTTTTGACAGATTCTTCATATTAGTATCCAAAAAATCAGTTATAAAAAAGTCATTAGCAAAGCCATTTATCGTGCTATCCAGATACCCCATCGACAATCCGTCTATTCTTCCCATAAATCCAAGAAAATCCCGTGCCGTAATATTCTCCGGTTCAAATTTTTCAGGGACATATCGTATCTTAAGTTGACGTGAATAAATAACCTTTCCTTCTGTAGGATTAACAAGCCTTGCGATAATCTTGAGCATCGTACTTTTGCCGCAGCCATTGTGTCCTACAAACGCTACCGAATCCGCCTCATTGAACACTTCATTAATTGATGAATATAATTCCTTTGTCTTATATTTTTTGGACACATTCTGTAAAGAAATAAGCTCCATATCTATATATTATCTGAACCCCTTCAGATACTCCTTCTGCTCCGGTGTAATGCGATAGCTCTCTACCGCCTTCTGTATCGTCTTTTTATGTACCCATTCAGGAAGCCTCCGTTCCTGTATATAAGGAATTGCCGCATTCCACTGCTTTGCAAGTGCTGTCGCCATGTACCACGCAATCATCATATTAACATAGTACTCCTCAGACTTTACATCTGCGACAATCTGCAAGTACTCTTCCTTAAAATCTTCATCAAGAAACAGACGCATCATGACGCCAATCCCGTATCTCTTAACGTACGCTGCATCTGAAGCAATCCACTTCTTTGCCCTCAAAAGAACATCTTTCTTATTTTTAATAAAGCATTTTGGAACCGGAAAATCACAGGTAGCCCAATTATCAATATACGGAAGAAACTTCTCAAGTTCAAGGATACATTTATCATAGTCCTTAATCTCTCCAATCAGCATCATCTGAAGATTATTCTCTTCATAATACTTATGCGGCAGTTCATCCATAAAGCGGGCTGCTTCCTCCGTCTTAGCGAATTTCTTTGCAAATGTCCTTAAAACCGGCGTTCTAATTCCTATAATATCCGATTTATCAATTCCCGGCATAAGGCTGCTGTGAAAATCCCTGTATGTCGTGTCCTGTAGCTCAAACAATTCTTCCTGTAAGTGTGTCATAATAATCTCCATTCCGCAGGCACAAATAGCCGTGTAAAACCAGATATCAAACTGATTTTTACACTATCTCCTCATCGCCCCATCCAGACTTTCCCCAATTGTAGTTCTTTGTATAATACATGTCAATTTGAAATATACTTTTTATTCGTTCCAATGCTTCCATTTATATAACTGCCCTTTGTATTCCAGATTTAATTTCTTATTTTTTTGTGTGCGTACCATTCCATCATATCCAAATACGTCCATTTCTTCTATCAAATATATAATATTTTCTTTATCGAATCTTTTATCCAACTCCACATCGTCACTTAACTTACCAGTGACCTCTCTTATCCATCTATCTCCTACTAATTTTCTTTTATTATCAAGATAATGAATTATAACCTTAAAATATTCATTATCTATTATCAGCATGTATATCTCATCGTAATCTTCAGATGAATCTCTTATCAAAATTGGCAATGGGAAAAAAGCATTCATATATACTATACGTTCATCTTCCGAATGAATAAAAAAGTTGTCATCAACAATGTAATACTCCCCCTTACATGAAAAATATTCCATTGGATAATAAGGATTTTTTATTTTCATAGCATTTATTTCCTGACATCGTTTTTCACTTATCTTACCAGCTTTTAGTTTTAGATTTTTCAACACATCCTTGGTTATAATCATGAGTTCACCTTCCCTCTATATTGAAATATACTTTTTATTCGTTCCAATGCGTTCCAATGCTTCCATTTATATAACTCCCCTTTGTACTCCAGATTTAAATGTTTCTCTTCATTTCCATAAATTATTCCACCATATCCAAAGATACTCATCTCTTCTATCAGATATATAATATTCTCTTTATCCTGCCGCTTGTCCAACCTAACGTCATCCTTTAATTTACCGGTAACCTCTTCTACGCACATATCTTCCATATTTATCTTTTTGTGATCAATATAATTAATTACGACACTAACATATTCATTATCTATTACCATTATAAATATGTTATCATAATCTTCGGATGAATCTCTCCTCAGAATCGGTAATGGATGAAATGCATTAATATACACTATACGTTCATCTTCTGAATGAACCAGATACCTATCCCGAATAGTAAAATACTCTTCTGTACATGAAAAATATGAACACGGATAATAAGGATTCTTTATTTTCATAGCATTTATTTCCTGACACCGTTTTTCGCTTATCTTACAATATTTTAATTTTAGATTTTTCAACACATCCTTAGTTATAATCATGAATTCACCTTCCCTC
>ENA-OUUV01000606-OUUV01000606.1-human-gut-metagenome-genome-assembly--contig:-NODE-606-length-21600-cov-5.337062_pt1 | contig 21600 bp, 21 predicted proteins | sample MGYA00237952_ERZ548838 | MGnify/ENA primary metagenome ERZ548838 (study PRJEB26490, sample SAMN05194705) | human gut metagenome | biome: terrestrial biome; feature: human-associated habitat; material... | reverse complement strand
GGTGTGAATACGATTCCTTCCTATCGTAGAAAAGGCTATGCAGGTGAACTGATCCAGAGAGCCATTGAGGATGCCAGGGCGCAGGGAAGAAAAGGGCTGGTACTTACCTGCAAAGACAGGCTGATTCCTTATTATTCAAAATTTGGATTTGAACTTGAGGGTGTTTCAGAATCCGTTCACGGCAATGTGGTGTGGAACCAGATGAGACTGACTTTTCCGGGATAGTCGTATTTTTGACATTTCAGGGAAACCATGGCACAATGAAGAAAGAGAATGTTTTGAACAGAAAGGAATTATCATGATACAGGAAAAATGTCCTTATGTAGAGAAATGTGGAGCCTGTCATATGGGACAGACCACATATGAAGAAGAGCTGATAGCCAAGAAAGAGCTGGTAGAGAGTCATATTGGAAAATATTGCAGAAATATTCATGACGTTGCAGGAATGTATTATCCTTTTCATTATAGAAATAAAGTCCATGCAGTGTTTGGAAGATTGAAGGATGAAGTTATTGCCGGAACATACAGTGAAGGAACCCATACGATCGTGCCTATTGATAACTGTCTCATAGAGGATGCCCAGGCATCAGCCATTATCAAGACAGTGACAGAGCTGGTAAAGTCTTTTAAAATCTGGATTTATAATGAAGATACAGGGCGAGGCGTTCTGCGTCATGTACTGGTCCGCAAGGGAATGTCCACGAAGCAGATCATGGTGGTACTGGTCACTGCCTGTCCAGAGTTCCCGCATAAGAATAATTTTGTGGCAGAATTGAGAAAAAGACATCCTGAGATCACAACGATTGTCCAGAATATCAATGAAGCCAATACGACAATGGTGTTGGGAGAACGCAATAAACCGCTGTATGGGGAAGGATATATTGAAGATGTTTTGTGTGGACTGCGTTTCCGTATTTCACCCAATTCCTTCTATCAGGTAAATTCTGCCCAGACGCAGGTGCTGTATAAGAAGGCAATTCAGGCAGCAGGATTAACCGGTAAAGAGACAGTAGTGGATGCTTATTGTGGTATTGGAACGATTGGTATGGCAATGGCTTCCAAGGCAGGTAAGGTGCTTGGCATTGAATTGAATCGTGATGCGGTAAAAGATGCCAAAGCCAATGCAAAACGCAATAATCTCAATAATATTCATTTCGTTGCAGCAGATGCCACAGAATACCTGACCTCTATGGCGCAAGAGGGTGCTAAGGCAGACGTGGTTGTTATGGACCCGCCAAGAAGCGGCAGCACGGAAGAATTCATTCAGGCTGTGGCGCAGCTTGCTCCGGAGAGAGTAGTCTATGTATCCTGTAACCCGGAGACACTGGGACGGGATCTGGAGAGCTTCAAGAAAGTAAAGTATCGCGCTGTGGAAGCCTGGCCGGTGGATATGTTTGGCTGGACGAATCACGTTGAGTGCGTGATAATGATGCAGTATTGTGGAAAAGAGAAGAAAAAGTAGGATTTGACCACAAGATGTTGTGCTCCACGGGCAAAAATTAGACCGAAAATTGGCTAGTTTTTGCCCGATTTTTTTGCCCGTTTTTAAAGATGCATAGGGGTAAAAAAGAGGTTTTTGAGTGATTTGGAGAAAAACAAAAAGGAGGGAGTGGTAAGCAAAGTTAAAAATGAATATGGGCAGGGATGAACGCAAGGCGGTACTTATTTTAGAAATAGAATAGGTGCCGCTTTATTTTTTGGAGGTGGAAATGTCAAAATTATTTTGTGTGAGTCCGGGACTTCGGGTGCTGGAAAGGCAGATGCAGCAGCCACCGGGTTACAGACCGAGGGGATATGGTATCTGTGTGATGGATGTGGACTGGAGGAGCAGGGGAAATTATTCTGAAATCGTTGACTGCGTAATCAGCAGAATGCAGATGGAGCATCTGAAGAAAAGGGTGGATGAAATTTTTTGTGAAGTGGATAAGGAATTGATATTCCGTAATCCTAAGCACAGAAATGATTTCTATTCCCTGCTGATGGGGAAATGGGCAAAGACATTGCAGTATGCACCGGGATATGCTGCCGCTGTATTTTTATTGTCTGCCGATGAGATTTTATGGGAGAAGGTCCGCAAAAATGTTCTGGATACCGGGATTTACTTTGACAGGGTAAGGCTTGGAGGCGTGACACTGGAGCAGTACATTCTGTTTCATGCGGCCAAGGATGTTTATAGCGGAACAAAGCATATCCGCTTGTCAGAACTGACGGACCGGGAACTGATACCCGATGAAATACTCCGGCTTATCGTAAATGCTTTTGTGATCGAGAAGTGCGGAGTGGAAATTGTGAAGCAGGAAGTGTGGAATGCGGATTAAGGTATTGAGTGGAGGACGAAAAAGTATTGAACTGCCTTTGTCAGATGCGGAACTGAATTTCCAGATGAAAAGAATCGGTATTGAAGAAACAGTACCTGTGTGCAGACTGGTGGAAGCATCAGAGAAGGATAATCCCCTTTGTAAATTTGAGGGGCAGACCGTGAACATGGATGAGGTCAATTTTTTCGCTAAACGGATGGATTGTCTTACGGAGTATGAACGCAAGGTATTGTATTCCTATGTCACTGATTACGGTGTGGGAACCATGCAGGATTTAATCAATCTGACCTTCAGCATGAAAGGACTTTCGCTGATTACAGATTTTTCAGATGCAGAGCAGGTAGGAAAGCGTCTTTATCTGGATGAATTCATAGCCATGTCAGAAGAGGAAAAGCAGACAAACTTTATAAAGTTTGCAGAAAAGACGTTCAAGGAAAGCAGGGTGGAAGTCCTGCCCTATGGAGTTTTCGTGGAGCATGGCTTTGAAATGCAGGAGGTATATAACGGAAAAACATTCCCGGAATACTTTGCATCCGATGAAATCGTGGCAGCAATTGAGGTACAGAATCAGGCAGGGGACACCGAATATCTGTATCTGCCTACCGATATCTGCTCCATGAACAAGGTAAAGGAACGATTGCAGGTCATGGACTTCTGGGAAATGAAAGTTACAGATATTTACAATATACGCCTGCCGGATATTCTGGTGCCGATGCCGGAGAACATTGATTGTGTGGAGGCGCTGACATTATTTAATGAAACGTGTCAGGCGGTAAAGCATTTTGATGAAGTGCAGATGAAGCAGCTTGCCATGGTGGTGGAATTTGCCAGATTTAGCAGTCCTACTGAGGTGACAAGACTTGCAAAACTGCTTGGGGAATTTGAAGTAAATCCTTTCGTACACAACGATGAGGAGTATGGAAAGTACATGGTGGAGGAGTCCGGATTGCCTGCCTTGTGTTTACCTTAACGGCACCTGCATATATCTGGACAATTCTTGGAATGTAGGAGGCAGGACATGACTTTTTTTGAGGAAGAATAAAAAAAAATTATGGCAGAAAGTGCCATTTTAAAAGACCAGAGGTATGTAGGACGAATCTGCTATGGAACCATCGGGGAGGATTTGCGAGCAAGGATTGAGTTTGTAACACTCGGCATAAGCAACCAGTATAACCATTTTCCGCCGGAGTTTTCCGTGCTGTGTTTGGCAGAAAAAATATAATAATTATTTTGTGATACGGAGGTAGATGAACATGAAACAGGCAGTGGTGACCATCAAGTATGAAGAGGAAAAGCTGAATGCGATCAAGCAGTACATGGGCAAGAAGGACGCAGACTTTGAGTCTGAATTGAACGAGGTGTTGGGAAAAATGTATGAAAAATATGTTCCCCAGGCCGTGAGAGAATACATCGACAGCAGGGGAGATGTCCCGGCAGCCATCAAGAAAAGCAATAAGAATACTGTGAGAGGCACTGGCGCATCTGCCGGAATGCCCGCGCAGAATGAGTAAAAGCAGAGGAGTGGCGGTTGGAAAGCAGGGAGAAGGAAAAGCAAATCACCCCCTGTAACCGTCCGTGAGCCGATTTGTGCCCTTGTTTTACAAAAGTGGATAAAGTGACCGACCAGCACTTGTTCTGCACTGTGTGAGCCGATTTGGAGAAAAATAACGGAAACATCCGGGAATGGCAGCTTTTGTGAGCATGGAAAACCTAAAAACCGGGGAATTTAGGGCTGTAAATATAGGGTCGAAAATAGTGCAGGTTAAAGGGGTTATGCCGCTTTCGGGCGGCATAACCCGTCAACCCCCCACCGGCAGAGCCGTTGGGGGATTTGTGGTATGGCATAACTTTTTCTTAAATTTTGAAATTGTTATGCCTGATTTTTTTGCTTTCACGAAGTGAAAGGCTTTGTGGAAACTTGAAGTTATGCCTTTCACCAAAATGCATGCAGGCAGAGCAAAAAAAGGAAAGGAATTGAGTAGTCCCGTGGGGTGAGGTGCGCACCACTATCGGTATGGGACTATGAAAGTTTTGGAATTATTTGCAGGAACAAGAAGTATCGGTAAAGCCTTTGAGAGCAGAGGGCATGAAGTATTCAGTGTGGAGTGGTCTAAGGATTTTGAGAACATTGATTGGTACGAGGACATCAGTAAGGTAACCGCAGAAGATATCGTAAGGATTTTCGGAAAGCCGGATGTCATCTGGGCGAGTCCGGACTGCTCCACATTCAGTATTGCTGCAATCAGTCATCACAGAAGAAAAAATCCGGATACCGGAAGTCTGGAGCCGGTCAGTACCTATGCAAAATTTTGTGATATGGTAGATCAGCATGTGCTGAAACTCATTGAAGAGTTACAGCCAAAGTATTATTTTATTGAAAATCCCAGAGGTGGTATGCGGAAGATGGAATGGATGAAAGGTCTGCCAAGATATACCGTGACATATTGTCAGTACGGGGATAACCGGATGAAACCGACTGATATCTGGACGAATCATCCCGATCCTAAATTTTTACCAATGTGTCATAATGGAGATTCGTGTCACGTGGCAGCTCCAAGAGGAAGCAAGAACGGGACACAAGGATTAAAGGGTGCAAGAGAAAGAAGTGTAATACCGCAGAAATTGTGTGAGCATATCGTAGACATCTGCGAGGAGTAGTAGAGAAGGAGGATGAGAGTGGCAAGCGAAGGAAAAGTAAGGAAGGGATTTTATATTGAGGAAGACCTGCTGGAACAGGTGGATGGATTACTGGAGCAGGCAGATGTGAAATCGAGAAATGAATTTTTGAATCAGGCATTAAAATTTTATATCGGTTATCTGACATCTGAGAAAATTGAAAACTATATGCTTTCCACTATCTCCTCAGTGATGCATTCTACTGTAAAGGATAGTGAAAATCGAATGGCTCGTGCGATGTATAAGCTGGCGGTGGAGACATCTAAGCTGTCCCATGTGATTGCGTATAGTCATGGAGTGGATGAAGAGGCACTAAAGAAGCTACAGGCAAAATGTACGGATGAACCACTATTTATAATCAGGCGGCAAAATGCAAGGAATGAGAGAATATTTTAGACAGGATTCATGCAGGAAGTGCTGATGGCAGTAATGGAAATAATGCTGGTGATGTACTTGCTCAGATAGAAAAGCTTTCTAAGCTGAAGGATGCAGGCATATTGTCGGAGGAGGAGTTTGCGGTTAAGAAAGCAGAGCTGCTGACAAAACTATAGAACAGAAATAATTAAGGAGGTAAATAAGATGGATAACGAAATAACAAGAGCAGATAATAAATTTGCTGAATATGTGATGGAACTTGATTACAGTAGTATTGGTCCGAGCGTGTATGCAGGGAATATCAGTTCTAGTGTGCTATCGGACATCATGGCAATCAGCCGCAGGGCTTTTAGAAGGCAGGATGTCATAGTCTATGTCGGGATTGACATGGACGAGGAGTATGATGAGGGAATGGTGTTTACAAGCGATGCTATAATCTACTGGCTTGATAGCGGTGAAGAGGTGGTGAGGATTCCGTATTCTGAGATTGAAAGGGTTGACTTTGATGATACGGATATAATTATTGAGCATGGCGATACAGTGCTCTCCATCACCTTGGGCGAGGATGCGGAGGATGAGAAATATCCGCGATATATGTATAATTTTATTATGGATATATTAGATTATGAATAGAAAATGACACTTTATTAAGCTTTCGATATAGTCAGTACAGGAAAGGTGTACCGATTATGTCTGGATAACAGTTGGGTATAGCGAGTCCGATTGCCACATCAAAGGGGGTAATCGGACTTCATGCTATAAAAAATATTACTTCCAAAGGGATTTCATTATGTTACTCAGAAGCAGTTAATAACGTCACTGCCCGCCCTTGCGAAAGCGATGAATTCATCAAGCTGTGCATGGCAGATAATGCTTTGACCGCCAGAAAAAGCTTCGTGTGTGAGCACATTGACCCAGTCGCCCTCTGGAAGATATACCGCACGTTCGGTTTCGCCCTGTCTGTATATCGGGGCAAACAGAAGGTCGGCTCCGTACATGTACTGGTCTTCAAGGGTGTAACATATTTCATTGTCAGGAAAATCGAAAAACATAGGACGCATGATAGGGGCACCTGTCTGTGAATTGATGTCCATATATTGGCAGGTATAGTCTTTTAGTTTTTCACGATAACCTAATATTTTTTTTATTATATGATAATTCTTCTCTCCGAAGGACCATATTTCATTGTCACCGCCGCTTGGTTCAATGATGCCGGGGTGTCTTTCGGTGTAGGTCGACTGCCTTTTTCTTGCACCATGAAGACGCATCACAGGGCAGAATAATCCGAACTGGAACCAGCGTACAATTAATTCCCTGAAATAATCACTTTCTGTATCTCCGTTTAAGAAGCCGCCTATATCCGAGTTCCACCACGGAATGCCGCACATGCTCATGGACAGGCCGCTGGTTATACTCATTTTAAGATTTTCAAAGGTGGACGGAATATCGCCATTCCACACGATTGCACCGAACTTCTGGCTGCCCGGATAGGCTGCTCTGGTGAGAGATATGATTTCGTCCTCGCCGGAAGCCTTAAGACCATCGTAGAAGGTCTTGGCATAGTAATAAGGGTATAGCTGTGCTACCTGTGCACCATTGCCGAGATAGTATTTTAAGTGCCCCGGCTGCTGTGGGTGAACCTCAGGCTCTGCTTCATCGAGCCAGAAGGTTTTTATTCCATGCTTATAGTAGTTATTTTTTACCTTGTCCCATACAAATTCTCTTGTCTCGGGATTCATCATATCAACGAAAGTCTGCTGACCATAGAAATCGAAGGTTCCATATTGACCGTTTTCGGTTCTGACGAGCATGTTTCTCTCGCTCATTTCAAGGTAGTTTTCGCTCTTTGGATTGATGGTAGGCCAGATGGAGACTACAGGATGAATATCCATCTCTTCAAGCTCTTTTACCATCGCGGCAGGGTCTGGCCAATATTTAGGGTCGAATTTCCATTCACCCTGTTCAGTCCAGTGGAAGAAATCAATTACAATGGCATCAATAGGGATTCCCTGCTTTTTATATTCACGAGCTACAGCTAAAAGGTCATCCTGACTCTCATATCTTAACCTGCACTGCCAGAAGCCGGCAGCCCATCGCGGAAATTTAGGCGCATAGCCTGTGAGGTCACAGTAGAGCTTCATAATGTCAGCGGGAGTGTCACCGGTATAGACGAAGTAGTCTGCCTGGTAAGCACTGTCAGCCACAAACATAGTATGATTTCTTGTTGTCTCACATCTTCCCGGGGATGGATTATTCCAGAAGAAACCATAACCAAGTGAGGAGTAGAGCACAGGAACAGTGGATTTGGTGTTATAGTGAATTATCTGTGAGGTGCTGCCCTTTCTGTCAAATAAATCAACCTGCTCCTGACCTATTCCATAAAAATGCTCACCTTCATTGGCATCGAAAATCACGCTGATCTTGTAGTGGTCGCCCTCAATATGCTGGTTTCTGTTGCTGTAGTCACCTTCAAATCTTGTATGAAGAACAGGAGTATCTTTTTTAAAGTAGGTTATTATTCCGCCATACCATATCTGTCCGGCATCGATGGTTGCTTTCATAGCTCCATTTGTGATGGTTGCGAATCTGCCGTCACATTCAATGTGGCAGTCATCGGCAGTAGCAGGAGGCAGTACAGTCCAGTTTTCATCAAGAATTTTACTGTTTTTGGTGCTTCTGCAACGAAGACAGTTCATGCCATAGGGCTCGATTATTGTCAGTTCATCTTTTCTCTGGTAAATAATTTTTTTTCCTTCAACGCGAATGTTTCCCATTGTGCAGGCTCCTTCCATATCTATTATTTTGTGCAATTGTGAAATTGTTGCAACTAATTAAAAATGTATTTCAGCCAAAAACGATGTTGTATGTATTATATTGCAAAAAAATAAAATATACTTGCTCAAAATAGCTATAAAGTTGTATTATATTGTTATAAATGCAGAATTGTAATGTTGCTTTCGGGATGAAGTGAAATGAGGACAGATATGAAAAATAAAGAATTGTTGGAAAATGTGAAGCATTTTACAAAAGCCAGACCTTTTTCAATCCATAAGACTGAAATAGGTGCAGACAGTACGAATGCTCTTTATGTACATTATCATCCGGAGATGGAGTTTATTTATCTGGATGAGGGAAGCATGACATTTTATGTTGAGGGAAAGCAGTACAATATGAAGGAGGGAGATGCACTTTTTATACCTCCGGCACTGGTTCATAATGCGGTAAAAAATACAGGTGTGCCGTGCAGGCACTATGCGGTTGTTTTTTCCGAGGAATGGCTGTTTATGGAGAATACATTTGAGAGAAATATTTATAATGAAATAATTTATCCGTACAGATATGAATGTGTATGTATGCTTGGGAGGAATAATCAGGCTGACATGGATACATTATTACTGTTGAAAAAAATTTCTGCTTTTATGCAGATGGGGCTTGAGGAATATGAGCTTTCCTTAAAGGGCATTCTGCTAATCTGTTTTCAGAGACTATATTCGCAGTACTTTGCCAAGCTTAGGACTTCAGATGTGAAAGGTGCTCCTAAAATAGAAATACAGCAGAGTATCAGCTTTCTGAATGAACATTTTGCAGAGGATATAAGTATTGTGGAGTTGTCAGCTTTAGCAGGCTACAGTGTAAGCCACTACGAACATAGTTTTAAGGCTTTAACGGGCAAATCACCGTTTGAATATCTTAATTATATAAGGATTATTCATGCTTCTAAGCTTCTTAAGTCCACAAAAAAGCTGATTACGGATATAGCATCGGAATGCGGCTTTGACAATATCAGTTATTTTAACAGGGTATTTAAGCGCATAATGGGGATTACGCCGAATGCGTACAGGAAGCTTAGAGAGAAAAAATAATAAATTGCAGATTGAAAAACAGTGTGATATTATAAGAACTGTTTTTATAATAAAAAGTGACAGGAGTGTTAATGTTCAGATGACAGCTTCATTATTGATTGCAGTTATATATCTTATCTTTATAAGCCTCGGACTTCCGGATTCACTTTTAGGCTCAGGATGGCCGACGATGCAGATGTATTTTGATGTACCGTCCTCGTATGCAGGTTATGTTTCAATGACGATATCGTTTATGACAATCATATCGGCACTCATGAGCCCGAAGCTCATAAGCAGGATACATACCAAGTGGATTGTAATCTGCTCAATTCTTCTGACGATATTCGGATTGTGTGGATTTTCGGTTTCTTCGAAATACTGGATGCTCTTTATTTTTGCCGTACCATACGGGCTTGGAGCCGGAGCGATTGATTCGGCTGTCAATCACTATGTTGCCAACAATTATTCCGGTTCGGTCATGAATTTTCTGCACTGCTTTTACGGAGTCGGTGCGGTCATAAGCCCTAATATTATGGCAGCGGCTCTGAGAACTGCCCGTTGGAATGAGGGGTATCGCTGGACGGCTTATCTTCAGATTGCGATACTGCTTGTATGTATTATCTCGCTTCCTCTCTGGAAAAAGAACGAAGCACAGAAAGAGGAGAATGAGGAGGCGAGTGCAGGAATCAGAGAGACACTGAAGGTTCCGGGGGTGGTGTTCACCCTCATAGCGTTCTATGCCTACTGCTCGGGTGAGGCAACCTGCTTCCTGTGGACATCGAGCTACTTTGCAGGGACTAAGCAGGGCATGACTGACGGACTTATCGCTGCGTTCGGCTCACTGATTTTCGGCGGACTTATGCTTGGAAGACTGATTGCCGGCTTTGTATCTAATAAGCTTGGCGACAAGCGGCTTATACGCATCGGCGCGGCTGTAGAACTTCTGGGAATAATACTCGTGCTTATTCCGTTTCGTGGTTACATTATGGCAGCTATCGGATTTGTCATCATCGGAACGGGCATGGGACCGATATACCCTGCGATACAGCACATGGCACCATATAACTTCGGAAAGAAATACAGCGCAGCGGTCATCGGGCTTCAGATGGCGTCAGCCTATGTGGGAAGCACGTTCATGCCGATGCTCTTCGGCAAGCTGCAGCAGGGTGTGGGAATAGCGGTAATGCCGATTTATCTGCTGGTATTTGCGGTGCTTAACATTGCGTTTCTCGAAGTCTCATACATTGTGGAAAATAAAAATATGCTAAAATAAGCGGTTAGCATAAAAAAAGCTCCCGCTCTGAACATGTTGGGGTTACGATATTGTTCAGGGCGTTGAGCTTTTTGCTTTATAGGAAATTGCGTTGAAATATTCCTATAAAGTGTGAAAAGAATTACACTCATCCACCATGAATTCAGCCCTTAAGGGTATTGTGGCAGGTGTCATGATGGCGGGTATTTCCACTGTACTTACTTTCTTAGGTTTCTAAGAGAAAAGTACGAACAGGGGATAATCCCAAAAACAATGCTCATGTGCCATAAAGTAACACACAAGAATTAGGTAGACAGCAGCCCATCTATTCCGAACATTTAGCTACTTTTCAATTTATTACTATGAGGTAAGTATCTTACGCTAAAGTGCGTACTTTACAAAGGTTTTCTATGGGACTATGATAAAGTTATAGCTTTCAACAAGGAGGACGTTTCTATGGATTTTAAATGGTTAAATGAAGGACAGATAAAAACAGACGGGAACAAAATAGAAATATTTGCTCCCGCACAAAGCGATTTTTTCTTTAACAACAGCGCAATCGGAGAAGAAGGAATTACACCAGAATCTTTGTGTAACGCTCCGTTTTATTATACAGAGATTACAGGCGATTTTGTAATGAGAGTAAAGGTATCACACGACTTTAAAGATACCTATGATTCTGCTTCCATTATGGTAATGCAGGACATGAAAAACTGGGCGAAAGCGTGCTTTGAAATGACAGACTTTGGAACACACGCCGCAGTTAGCGTTATCGCGCGAAATGGAGAATCAGACGACGCAAATGGATGTAATATTGACGGTAACACAGCATGGTTACAGGTGTGCAGATGTAAAAACTCTTTTGCGTTTCATTACTCCGTTGACGGAAAGAATTTTTACATGATGAGGTTCTTCAATCTTCCTGCGGGCGATACTGTAAAAGTAGGGCTTCTTGCACAAGCGCCTGTTGGAAACGGAGGAAGCCGAGTTTATTCAGACCTTATATTTGAGCAGAAAACAGTAAAAAATATCCGTATGGGCGAATAAGTAATTATGTGCCGCTATCACAAGCGAAATGCGATGAAAAAGCAGACCGAAATGGTTGGAATAATGCCTCCAAGTCCCCAAAAGATTTGGAGGTTTTCTTCTGCCCGTTTTTCAGGAAAGGAATTTCAGAAACAAACAATCTGTGGTACAATATCCTCGAAGTTATACAGGCAGGAAAGTACCATAGGGAAAGAGCAGAATACAAATCAAACGCAGGTCAGTCAGACTTGCATCTCAAAAACAAATCTAATCTTTTTCTATGGCAGGAGCAAAGTGCTGCACCGTGCTTATTTTGCAGGTTCTATAGGGGACTGTTGCATCATTTTTGAATCCAAGGCTTAACGAAAAGCCAGAGGATGTGCATCTTTATTGCACACTCATGGCATGTGGAGACGGTATGCCTTTTGTCCAAACTTCATGAAGCGAAGCATCATGTGAATGTGAGACTGGATATGGATGAACTGGATTTGACATTTGCGGAGAGTAAGGCGACTTATGAGGAGATAAAGAAGTATGTGGCAGAGCATAATGATGGGATGAAGGTGTCTAACCTTTATATTGCACAGGTAAAAGCTAAGTATGGAATCATAGAGCGTGAGAACTATAATTTGCCTAAGTCGGAAGATACAAAGCATCCACAGTGTCCAAAGGAGAAAGAGGATGCGATTATGGGCGCATTAAAGTATTTTCAGATGATATAAAATAGAGATACTATTGATAATACATACCTCTATAATGTGAATTTTACAATTATTTGTTCTTGGTATGAAGGGAAGTGATATCAGTGCTGTATATTGCTATATGTGATGACGAAGAGAATGAAATAGAGTATTTGAAATATGCTGTAGAGGATTGGGCTAAGAAGGAAGACATCATAACAAATATAGAAACATATGCATCTGCTGAAAGTTTCCTGTTTCAATACGAAGAATGCAAAAATTATCAGATTTTGTTATTAGATGTGGAAATGAGTGGAATGTCAGGAATCGATTTGGCAAAGAAAATACGGCAGAATCAGGATAATGTTGAGATTATTTTTATAACATCACATTTTGAGTTTATTGGCGTAGGGTATGAAGTAGATGCCCTCCATTATCTGGTCAAACCTGTGAAAGCAGGTAAAATGGAAGAAGTTCTTTCGAAAGCAAAATGCAAGATAGAAGCAGGAGAACCGTCGATTATCATTCATTACGAAGGTGAAGTTGTTAAGTTATATGAGAAGGAAATCCTTTATTTGGAATCACTTTCCCATTATGTAACAATATATACAAAGGGTAAGGAATATAAGATAAAAGCAAATATTTCAACATTTGCACAGGAACTTAGTGAAGATTTTTATCAGACACATCGTTCGTACCTTGTATCATTAAAGCATATTATGCGTATTTCGCGCGACAGTGTTACACTGGATAATGGGGGACAAGTGCCACTTGCAAGAGGAAAATATGATCAGATCAATCGGGCATATATTGAGCGTAATTAGGAGTTCTTATGAGAAAGAAAACATATTTGAAATTTGTCCAGTATCAGACAGAGCAGGCAAAACAGCATCTAAATGAAGTGCGAAGTATCCATTCGGAAATGAGAGGATATAAACATGATTTTCACCATCATCTCCAAGCCTTAAAGGGACAATTAGAAGCAGGAGAGGTAGAACGTGCAATTGCCTATATAGAGGAATTAGATCATCAATTGATGAATGTTGATACACTTCTAAAAACAGGGAATGTATCCCTTGATGCGATATTGTCAGCTAAGATTGCGCAGGCAAAAGCAGAGAATATAGCAGTCGATGTGAAAGCAAGTGTACCGGATTCATTGACTATCACAGATGTGGAACTTAGTATTTTGGTTGGAAATTTATTGGACAATGCAATTGAATCCTGCAGGCTTTCTTCTGGTAAGCGTTTTATTCGTATATATATGTCAATGAAAGGAAAGATGCTGTATTTTTCCATGCTCAATTCTGCCGGGATGAAGAAAAAGAAAATAGGAACATTATTTTCCTCTAATAAAAAGGGAATGCATGGATTTGGCCTTCATCGGGCAGAGACGATTATAGAAGAACATGGTGGCTGGTGCAAATATAATAGCGAGGATGGAGCATTTAGCTCCGAATTTTTAGTTCCTGCAATGGAATAACTGCAATTCGTGTACTGACAGATACAGTTGGTGCACGAATTTTACGTTGTAGGGTTAAGGAGATGTAGAATAGCAGAGAAGGAGGTGCATTATGCTAAAAAATATTTGGTACTGTATTAAGAAAACATCTGAATGGTACTTTGCCTTATTAGTGCTGTACATAATACTGACCCTTGTAAATGCTACAATCCCAATTCTGTCTGCATTTTTACCGAAGCTGGTAATTGAAAAGCTTACTTTAGGTAGTGATATTAAGGGATTGATAGGCACTATTATGGTATTTATGGGAAGTATTGCTGTGTTGACCGGAGTCAGCAAGTTTCTTACAAAATATCTATATTTTGAGAAGTTTAGTATTAACGTTCATTATCTGAAGCTTGTAGCAAACAAAGGGTTAACTACGGACTACATAAATCAGGAAAACGGAATATTTCGAAAGCTGCAAGAGGAAAGTTTCCTGTGCTGTAACGGACATTCACCCTTAACGCAAGTGTATGATGTACTACAAAGTCTCGGTACCAGTGTTTTGGGGATAGCTGTCTTTTCTGCAGTTCTTTATAAACTAAATGTAGCTGTAATACTATTTATTGTTGTGACCACTGCGGTTAGTTTCTATTTAAACAAAAGAGTTGTGAAATGGACAGACGAGCATAGCAAAGAAAGAATGAGTTATGTACAACGGCTTAATTACATTAATGCGATTTCCGGCGACGCGCGTTCTGCAAAGGATATCCGGCTTTATCCTATGGCAAAGTGGTTCTCCGATATTTATACGGATAATATGAAGGGGATTGCGGCATGGTATCACAAATTGACAAAAAAACTTTTTTCTGTGACAGCGTGTGACGGAGCATTAGGTTTATTGAGAGAAGGTATCATCTATCTGTATTTGATCTATCTTTTTATGAATAGTCAGATTTCGGTGGCAGATTTTGTACTTTATTTTGGAGTTGTCACTGTTTTTTCTGCCTGGTTAAGTGAAATATTTGCCGAAGTCTCTGTGTTGAATCAGTTAAGTACAAAGATTAATCGATTTCGGGAATATCTTGACTTCCCGGAAGAGTATCTGAGAGAAGGTGGATTGCATCCAAATCAGGATAAGTTGCCAAAGGTAATTGAGCTAAAGAATGTAAGTTTTAGATATGAAGAAAACCAGCCATATGTACTGGAAAATTTTAATCTCGCAATTAATCCGGGTGAACACCTTGCTGTAGTTGGTTTAAACGGAGCAGGAAAAACGACTTTAGTAAAGCTTATCTGTGGTCTGATTGACCCAACAGAGGGGCAGGTGCTTTACGATGGAAAATCAATTGCGGAATATGATAGAGTAGAACTTTACCGGATGTATTCTGCGGTATTTCAGCAATTTAGTATTATGCCGGTGACTGTAGAAGAAATAGTTGCAGAAGCACCTGCGGCGCAAGTGGATTCTGAACGAGTGAAGAAATGCCTGGAGCTGGCAGGAATGTGGGAACGAATCCAAAAACTACCGAATAAATTACAGAGTCAATTTGGAAGGACGATTTATGAGGACGGAGTGGAATTCTCGGGAGGTGAAACGCAAAAACTTCTACTTGCAAGGGCAATGTACAAATCCTCACCGATTATGTTGTTAGATGAGCCTACGGCAGCGTTGGATCCTATAGCTGAGAGTGAGATATATCATAAATACAATCAGATTAGCGAAGGAAAAACTACAGTATTTATTTCGCATAGGCTTGCAAGTACCAACTTTTGCAACAGGATTATCTTGATTGAAGATGGTGCTATCTGTGAAGAAGGAACGCATAGGGAGCTTCTTGACAAGAAGGGGAAATATTATAACTTATTTGAAATGCAGGCAAAGTATTATCGAGAAGAGGAGGTGGCAGAATGAAGAAAATGTCTTTTGGCGAACGAATTAGAATCACCAAAAGGGGATTTGGAATTTTGAGAAAATATTGTCCGGGTCTTTCCGAACAAAAAGCATTGTATGAGTTCATACATTCACTGCAACCTTTTATAACAATTTGGTTTTCAGCAAGGATAGTGGATGAATTGACCAATCATTGTAGGAAAGATTATATTGCTTCCTATGTGATATGTGTAATTACAATTAACTTTATATGTATCGTATTTCAAAATGTACTTTTGCATATATGTAATGAGAAAGAATCGCAAATGTGGATTTGGTTTGAAAAGGTTTTTTCAGACAAACAGATGTCATTAGATTATGATGACCTGGAAGATGTATCAATACAGAAACAGCGTCAAGAGGTGGAAGAAAATCTCTTTATGTTTGGAAATGGTCTTGCACAGCTGGTTTGGGGAACTTCTGTAATGGTGAAGGTATTTATTAATATCTTTGTTGCTCTATTAATGTCAGGCACTCTTTTTATTTCTAAAACCGGAGAGAAAATCGTGGACCATCCGATTTGGATTGTAGCAATTTTAGGCTGTATCACTTTATGTGGATTTAGTAATTATAAAGCGACAAGAAAAGAAAATAGCCTGTTTATGAAATGGTGTGATAATAGCTTATGGTTTAATAGGACATTTATGTTTTTCGGGCACGAGCTATATACAAATCTTGAGAGGGCAAAAGATGTCCGTATCTATAGGCAGGATACCCTTGCTATTAAGAAAATAGAAGAATTAGAAGCGTGGGGAAAAGCTGAAAAGAAGAATAGTTTTCATATGGCATTTTTCCCGTCAGTAGCTGGATTTATAGTAGGACTTGGTAACTGCGCGTGCTACCTGTTTGTGGCAATAAAGGCTTTTCTGGGAGCATATGGTGTAGGAAGCGTTGTTCAGTATGTATCGGTACTGACAAGATTAGGAGATGGAATCAGAGATTTGATGTTTATGGTGTCTGATAATGAACTATATTGTGCTCACCTAAAGAAGATGTATGATTACCTGGATATCCCGAATCATATGTATCAGGGCAGCCTTACAGTGGAAAAACGGGAAGATAATGAATATTACATTGAGTTTCGTAATGTTTCATTCAAATATCCAAGGACAGAGAATTATGTGCTGCGTAATGTGAATCTCAAATTCAAGATTGGAGAAAAACTTGCGGTAGTAGGTATGAACGGAAGCGGAAAGACAACATTTATAAAATTGCTCTGTCGTTTGTATGACCCAACAGAAGGAGAAATCTTATTAAATAATGTGGACATCAGGAAATATGACTATAAAGAATACATGTCCATATTTTCTGTTGTTTTTCAGGATTTTAAATTGTTTTCTTTCGGACTTGGACAAAATGTTTCAGCAAGTTTTCATTACAATGAAGAACTCGCAAAGAGGTGTTTAGAGAAGGCAGGATTTTATGAACGCTTGCAGAGTATGAAGAAAGGATTAGAGACTTCTATCTACAAAGATTTGGACGAAGAGGGTGTAGAGATTTCCAGTGGGGAAGCACAGAAGATTGCTTTAGCGAGAGCGCTTTATAAAAATGCTCCATTTATTATTCTTGATGAACCGACAGCTGCCCTGGATCCGATTGCAGAATATGAAGTGTATTCAAAATTTAATGAGATAGTACAGGATAAGACAGCTATTTACATCAGTCACAGACTTTCATCCTGTAGGTTTTGTGATGTCATAGCAGTATTTGATGGCGGACAGATTGTGCAGAGGGGAGTTCATGATAGATTATTGCAGGATACGCATGGGAAATACTATGAGTTATGGAATGCACAGGCGCAGTATTACGCATAGGTTTATTTGATTCACTTAAGAGAATGTACCGAAACTATTAAAGAAGTTCAAGATAAACTAATTTGCAATTAAGAATCAGTCTTGACAAAAACGAACAAATATTCTATATTATCAACGGAGATTCTATACCCAAAAACAGAAAATGTGAATATACAAACAAAGCTCAAACTATTGCAGTTTGGGCTTTTTCCAATTTTGTAAGAAACTTGAGAACAACAATTTGCAAAAAGTCAATTAACACTTTGCGACAGATTATGGACAGAATTTTTCACAAAACTGATTGTGCAACACTAACAATTTTTTGGGGAATGTATAGTCTCGCAAAAGTAACAACATGGCAATCGAGTAGTATCGGTTGCTTTTTTGTTGCTCACTTTTAGAAATTATCGATTGCCCCGGAAGAATGATTTCTAAAAGAAACCAGATGTCAAAAGGAGGAAATGCAAAATGAAAGAGTATTCAAAAGGTATTTATGTGAAATTTAGACCGGAGGAGGTGGAGATACTGCATAACCGAATGAAGGAGGCCGGAGTTCAAAATATGAGTGCCTTTATCAGAAAGATGGTATTGAACGGATATATGATTATTCCTGAGTGGCCTGAACTGAAAGGGGTGCTGTCTTTGCATTCAAGAATTAGCAATAACCTAAATCAGTATGCGAAGAAAGCAAATGAAACCGGAAAATTGTACGAAGAGGATATTGCAGAAATAAAAAAGATGCATAATCAGCAAACAGAACTTCTGATATTGTCAATATTGGTTTACACTTTTTTCTCAAGAATGTTCGACCTTATGCAGCCTCCTGTAGTGAAGTATAGTATTGCTGTCGCTTAACCATCGGAGGTAACCCCCCGTTAGCAGAGCAAATCCTTCGGTTATTCCAATAGCTGATGAAGTATCTCCAGATGAGGGTTTTTAACTGTTTTACAGTCATTGTGGTGGTGTCATAACGCCCATAAAGTAATTCCTCTTTGAAGCGTGCCCACATGCTTTCACATCTGGCATTGTCATGGCATCTGCCACCAGCACTGTTCATGCTCTGAAGAATACCATATTTATTGATTGCTTTACGATATAACTCGCTTGTGTACTGTGTGCCTCTGTCACTGTGAAGAACAGCTCCACGAAGCATAGGATATGCCTTGTAAGCATTATCTAAAGTTTGCTCACAAAGGGTAGCCTTCATATTTGTATCCATAGCAAGCCCCAGCACTGCCAGATCGTAGCAGTCAAAGATAGCTGAAACATACAGTTTTCCATCGGAAGCTTTTATTTCGGTCATGTCTGTAATACATTTTTCAAGAGGTTTTTGGGCTGAGAAATCTCGTTTGATTAAATCATCTGATTTACGGGCTTCTTTATCAGCTTTTGTAATGCCGTTGGGCTTGCGTTTCGGCTTATGATTAAGACCAAGTTCTTCCATGACACGATAAACAGTTCTTTCACCGGGAATGTGTACATCTTCAGGATGTTTTAGCTGTAATGCCTGATACATACGGATTCTTCCATATGTGTCGTTGCATTCATCCTCACTACATATATCAATCATCGCCTCTGCCAGTGCCTGATATTTCCAAGGAGCATCTTTTGTTTTTAGGTATTTGTTAAATGCCTGTCTGGAAACATGAAGCACTTTACAATAAAAAGAAATTTTGCCCTTAATCCTGCCGTCATCCGTTTTAATTGCAATAAACATTAATCTCTGTTTTTTGCTGACTTCCGACGGCTGGCTGCGAAAAAAGCACTTGCTTCCTCAAGAAATTCGTTTTCTTCCTTTAAACGGCGTATTTCCTTATCCTGCTCTTTAACACGCTTCCTGAGTTCGATAAGCTCATCATTAAGGGATAAAGCATTCTTGGGGGTATGAACTGCTTCATTTGCACTGAGGCGGCCTTCCTTAAATGCTTTGATCCATGTGTACATAGTACCTTTAGGGATACCTAATTCGTTAGCTGCTTTATGCCCGCCAATTTCCTGTGCAAGCTTTACCGCCTGTGCTTTAAATTCGTTGTCATAAGATTTTTGGTTCTGTGCCATAGGTTGTTTCTCCTGTTCTCGTATTGATTATGATTATATATCAAAATCCTTGGGAATAGGCTGTCAACTTTTATGATACAACATCATTAATTTCGTTCGTCAATTGCTTTTTAAACTCTTCAAACTGCCCATTGTCACTAAGTTCATCATACCTTTTCCAGTAATCTAACTTTGGAAGCATTTCTTTCAGATAAGAACGTGCCTGTTCTTCGGTAAAGCTTTCATTTACCATATTCTTTACACAAACATCAATCAATTCATCCATATCATTATATGTGTATGTTCCATCTGCATAGCACCATTTACAATACTCCTCATTTAATGTGCCATCCTTATCACGTCCCAATATGGAATCATCATCAATTGGCATCCCGCAGCACTGGCAGATCAGCTTTCTGGGTTCTCCCAAAAGCGTATTGATTGAGACATCAAATTCTTTCGATAAGAGCTTAAGTGTATCAGTATTTGGAACGGTATCACCATTTTCCCAGCGTGATACTGCCTGCCTTGTTACCATGATTTTATCTGCCAGTTCGTCTTGTGACATTCCTCTTTCTGTACGAAGCTTTAAAATAATATTTTTTGTTTCCATAGTCATCACCTCCATAAGCATATCATATAGATAAATTCATGTTCTGAAAAGCAACCTGCTGTTGCCATACCCTGTCTATATGATCTAATCATCACTCTTTGGTCATGACTTTCCTGCACCAGGTTCTTGTCTTACAGTGAGGACATTTTAAATATCTTGTACTCGCAATATGCATTCCCATAGTATATTGCATAAATGTTGGAGTAAACAGTTCATTACAATTCCTGCATTTAAAATATCCTATCTTCCTGTCTCCCCACATTGCAACATATAATCCAACACCGAACACACTTAACGCAATCATCATTAGCACAATCTTAATTGGTAATGCAATCACATCTGTGTAAAAACAAACCACTAATAGTAATGTCACAAACGTAATTGTTGATATTACGCCAATAATTGTTGTTAATAATATCTTTTGCTTATTCTCTTCCTTTTCTCTAATCATATTCACCATATTTTCCTCCGCTTTTTTCTTATAATTTTGCTGGGAAATTCTCTCTCCGGTCAGAAGTTCATTTACTGTTATTTCTAATTCATTACACAATGGTAACAGCAGTGATGCTTCCGGAAAGCCGTTTCCACACTCCCATTTCGATATTGTTTTATCACTGATTCCCAACAATTCAGATAATTGTTTCTGTGTATACCCTTTTGCCTTTCTTTCATCAGAAATAAACTTTCCAATTTTTACCTGATCCATTGTTTTCCTCCTTTCTGACCACAGAATAGTATAAAAAATAGATGTTTTACACCCACGGAACGTAGAGAATGGTGAATATATGCGGATTCTACGCTTCGTAGACTATAAAATATCTACTAGTGTTAGCATGTTTCGCATTTATCTTTTCACATTATAACATGGAAAGATGTACTCTCTCCTTCATAACCCACATCCTTTTTGTTGTCAGCCAAATCCACCAACGTTCGCAAGCGCAGTGGTCTCATTTTTCCTTTTCCATATAGCTTCGCAACAGCGCTGCATAGTCCTTCCCGTGCGCAAACATGTAGCCACAGTGTCCATAGCCTTTTCTTGTTGTGATCTTCGCTTCGGGATAATATTTTCTGATTGCTTTCTGACAGACCAGATGAGAATCTCGGTTCCCGAATTCAAAAAAATAGGTGTCGCTGCAACTCCGGCGAAAGCGGGCATTCTTCAAACGGATAGCTATTGCAGGCATGTACCAGATTGAAAAGCTCCTCTTTATCCGTATTCGCCATCGTGTCCAAAAGCTTCTGCTGTACATCTGCATCCAGTCTTGCATGGAGGCATACAGATTGGCGATTGTCTCCGGACGCTTTTTCATTTCCCGGAACATCGCCCGAAACAGCCATTCCACACCATAAACGCATGTAAGAGAAGCCCCCTCCATAACAGCACAGTGCGTATGTAAAAGTTCTTCATGGGAGATCACATTCATTGCAATCACGCTGCCAAGCGACACTCCGAAAACAAGTGCAAGCTCTTTCATCTGATTCTGCATCAGCCAGTCTGTAATCTCTGCCGCCTCCTTTTGCGCTGATTCAAACCTGCCTTTATCATTCCCATGTCCTGTCAGGTCTGGCGCAATGATATGATAATCATCCATCAACTGATCTACATACGGC
>ENA-OUUV01000597-OUUV01000597.1-human-gut-metagenome-genome-assembly--contig:-NODE-597-length-21782-cov-5.546693_pt1 | contig 21782 bp, 19 predicted proteins | sample MGYA00237952_ERZ548838 | MGnify/ENA primary metagenome ERZ548838 (study PRJEB26490, sample SAMN05194705) | human gut metagenome | biome: terrestrial biome; feature: human-associated habitat; material... | reverse complement strand
CTGCGCGATGCTCGCCGCGTTTATCCTGTGCATGCCGCAGCGGCCGGACATCAAAACGCTGACGGACTACTGCGCCGCGGCGATGATGACGCCTACGATGAAGGCTTTCTGCCGCGCGAGCGGAAAGAAAAAGTTCACGCCCAAGGACATCGAGGGCATGAAGGCGACGGCGAAGCTGCGCGCGGGCGATCGCAACCCCTATTCGTGGAACATGGACTTTTTCGAGTACGAGGACGGCAGCGGCTACGAGGCGCGCTTCACGACCTGCGGCATCTGCACGCTGATGCAGGTGTTGAGGCTCTACGATCTGACGCCCGCGCTGTGCCATCTCGACTACACGATGAGCGATGCGGGCGGCGCGTCGGATTTCGTGCGCGAGTACACGCTCGCCTCCGGCGGCCCCTACTGCGACTGCGGGTATCACAAAAAGCAGTGAAAAACAAAAAGGATGCGTCTTTCGATGCATCCTTTTTCCTTTATGTAGGGGACTCAATCTTCGTTGTAGGCATCCGAGGCCTTGATGCGCTGGTACATGTCCTGCATCTGGCGGTCGATCTCAGCGATCTTGCCCGCGCATTCGAACATCTCCTCGTTGATGCCCTCGGGCAGCTTCGTTTTGTCGACCTTGTAGCGGATATCGTGCTCAAGGCTCGCCCAGAAGTCCATGGCGATCGTGCGCAGCTGGATCTCCGCCACGACGTATTCCGTCCGGTCGGAGAGGTAGACGGGCACCTTGATGTCCATGTGCAGCGAGCGGTAGCCGTTGTAGTTCGGCGTCTGGATGTAGTCCTGCTTTTTGACGATCTCCACATCCGTCTGCCGCGCCAGCATCTCGCCCACGCGGTAGACATCGTCGATGTAGCTGCAAACGACGCGCACGCCCGCGATGTCGTTGATGTTTTTTCGCGCGGACTCGATCGAGAGCGGCAGGCCGCGCTTGATGAGCTTGGCGACGATGCTCGATTGCGATTTGACGCGCCCGTCGATGTGATGAATGGGATTGCGTGCATAAAGAACATTGAATTCACTGTTGAGAATATTGAATTTCAACGTGAGCTGCCGAACCGCCGCGTCATAGAGATTCTGCATGACAAGAAAGTCATGCGGATCTTCGCAGAGTGCGGCGCCGTTCCCCGTTCGATTCATTCTGAGCCTTCCTTTCCATCGGAAGCGTCAACGCCCGCCCGATGAGCTTTTGTTCCTTTCAGTATAGCAGACGATCACCGCCGCGCCAAGGGGAGAAATGTTGATTTTCCGCAAAAGTCTGCGCGAAAAAAGCAGCGGGCGGGAGAAACTACCAAGCGACGGGCAAAAGAACTTGCAATGCAGCGCAAGCCATTCTATAATTAACCTGAAAGGATATGCACAGCGTTCGGCACTTCCGCTCCGGTGGCAGAGCGAACGCGCGGAAGGTGCAGAAAAGAACAATGGATAAAAAAGGAAAACAGCAATTTCTTCTGGTCGCGTTCGGCGTGGCGCTCTATGCCGCGCTGATGAATCTCAACGAAGTCGCGGCGTTTCTCACGAGGCTCGCTACCCTCTTCACGCCGGTGATCATAGGGTTATTGATGGCGTTTGTCCTCAGTGTGCCGATGCAGGGCATCGCAGGACGTTTGACGCGCCTGACAAAGGCAAAGGAAAAACACATTGACCTTCTCAGCCTGCTGCTGACGCTTTTGTGCGTGGTCATCGTCGTGGTACTGCTGTGCGTTCTGGCGCTGCCGCAGCTTGCCGCGTCGCTCAAGAGCATCGGCACACTGGTCAGGGAGAACTGGCCGGACTGGGCGCGCCTTCTCTCGGATCACGGCGTGGATACAAGCGAGCTCACCGATCGCATCGCCGCGCTCGATTGGAAAACGGTGCTGGAAAAGGCGCTCACCGGCGCCGGCGCGCTGATCGACTCGGTGGTGGATCTTGCCGGTACCACAGTCTCGGCGGTGGCCAACGTCACCTTTGCCATCGTCATCATGTTTTATGTGCTGCTCGACCGGCGCAGCCTTGCTAAACAGAGCCGCAGACTCCTCTACGCCAACCTGAGCGAGCGAAAGGCCGATCAGGTCTGCCGCATCGCGCGCCTGACGCACACCACCTACGCCCGTTTCCTGTCCGGGCAGTGCGTGGAGGTCGTGATCCTCGGCACGATGATCTTTCTCGCGTTCTCCCTGTGCGGCATTCCCTACGCGGGGCTGACCGCCGCGCTGACGGCGGCCTTCGCCTTTGTTCCCTACATCGGCGCGCTGGCCTCCTGCGCAATCGGCGTACTGCTGACGCTGCTTGCCCAGCCGGAGAAGGCGCTGCTGTGCCTGATCGTCTATCAGGCGGTGCAGTTCACGGAAAATCAGTTCATCTACCCGCATGTGGTTGGCAGCAGCGTGGGGCTTGCGCCGCTGTGGACGCTCCTTGCGGCATTGCTTGGCGGCAAGCTCTTCGGCCTTGTCGGTATTGTGTTTTTCATTCCCCTCACGGCGGTAGTACTCCAGCTCGTACATGAGCACACCGCACAGCAGCTTTCGGAAAAGAAACTCGACCGCGAGGATCTGATCGAATAACAAAAAAGGACGACAGCTAAAAATAGCTGTCGTCCTTTTTTGTGCGGTCACGACTGCGCCATGCGCTCGAGGAGCTGGAAGGCCTCTTCAAGCTTGGGGTCGATATGGTCGGTCTGCAAAGCCTCGCGCACGCAGCCTTCGATGTGCGCGCGCATGATCTGCTGGTTGGCGCTTTTGAGGAGCGACTGCGTGGCGAGAAGCTGGTTGGAGATGTCCACGCAGTAGCGGTCGTCGTCGATCATCTGCAAAATGCCGTCGAGCTGGCCGCGGGCAATTTTCAGCTTGCGGCGGACGGAATCACGATCGGCTCTCATGGCCTTAGCGGATGGAGACGGCCTGATAGCCCGCCTCATCCACGGCGGCCTTGAGCGCCGCGTCGGTTACGCTGCCGTCCACGCTGACGGTGGCGGACTTGCTCTCGAGATCGACCTTTGCCTCCTTCACGCCGGGGACGGCGGAAAGCGCCTGCTGAACGTGATTCACGCAATGCATGCAGGCCATGCCCTCAATGCTGATGACTTTTTCCATGTTTGTTTCTCCTTTTTCATTACTTGCCATAATTTCCTTGCTTTCTATCTCCACTCCGCGATCCGACGGAGAAGAAACCGTTTTCGGTGCTGCCTCCGTGTGCTTGGCCTTGAACCAGCGCAGGCGCAGCGCATTGCTCACCACAAACACCGAGCTGAAGCTCATCGCGAGCGCGCCGAGCATCGGGTTCATCTTGAGCTGGAAGGCGGGGTAGAACACGCCCGCCGCGATGGGAATGCCGATGGCGTTGTAGAAGAACGCCCAGAAGAGGTTTTCCTTGATGTTGCGGATGACCGCGCGGCTCAACTGCACGGCGGTCGAGACGTCGAGAAGGTCACTGCGCATCAGCACAATATCCGCCGACTCGATGGCGACGTCCGTACCGGCACCGATGGCAATGCCGACGTCTGCGCGCGCAAGGGCGGGCGCATCGTTGATGCCGTCACCGACCATGGCGACCTTCTTGCCGCCCTCTTGCAGACGGCGAATTTCGCGTTCCTTATCCTGCGGCAGCACCTCGGCCACGACGCGGTCCACGCCGACCTGACGGCGGATGGCCTCGGCGGTCTTGGCGTTGTCGCCCGTGAGCATGACGACTTCAATGCCCATGCTCGAGAGCTCGGCGATGGCCTGCGCGCTCGTGGGCTTGACGACATCGGCTACGGCGATGAGGCCGATGAGCTTGCCGTCCAGCGCAAAGTAGAGCGGCGTCTTGCCGTCCTCAGCCAGCGCTTCGCCTTGTGCGAGCAGCTCGCTGTTTTCGATGCGGTTTGCTTCCATCATGCGGCGGTTGCCGGCAAGGCAGAGCTGGCCCTCGACCTCGCCGCGGATGCCCTGACCGGGGATCTGCTCAAATTTGTCGACGGACAGGAACGTGAGCGATTCCTTCTCCGCCTCGGCCACGATGGCCTCGGAAAGCGGATGCTCGGAGAGCTTTTCGAGCGACGCGGCGACGGAGAGAAGTTTGTCCCTGCCAATGCCGCCGTCGACGACATCGGTGACGACGGGCTTGCCCTGCGTGATGGTGCCGGTCTTGTCGAGCACGACGGTGTTGACGCTGTGCGTCGTCTCAAGCGCTTCGGCAGACTTGATGAGGATGCCGTTCACCGCGCCGCGGCCCGTGCCGACCATGATGGCCGTCGGCGTGGCGAGACCCAGCGCGCAGGGGCAGCTGATGACGAGAACGGAAATACCGATGGACAGCGCAAATTCCACGCTGTGGCCCGTCAGCAGCCATGCTGCCGTTGCGATGACGGCGATCGTGATGACGACGGGGACGAACACGCCGCTGACCTTATCGGCGAGCTTGGCGATGGGAGCTTTGGAGCTCGTGGCCTCGTCCACAAGGCGTACGATCTGGGAAAGGGCGGTATCGTCGCCGACTTTGGTCGCGCGCATCTTGAAATAGCCGGATTTGTTGATGGTCGCGCCGATGACGCTGTCTCCCGCCTGCTTTTCGACGGGGATGCTCTCGCCCGTCAGCGCGGATTCGTCGACCGAGGACGTTCCCTCGAGCACGACGCCGTCGACGGGGACGCTCTCGCCCGCCTTGACGATCAGCACGTCGCCGAGTTGGACCTCCTCGACGGGGATGACGCTCTCGACGCCGTTGCGCTCGACCGTCGCGGTCTTGGGCGCAAGGTCCATGAGCTTTGTGATGGCGTCAGAGGTCTTGCCCTTGGCGCGGGCCTCCATCGTCTTGCCCATGGTGATGAGCGTCAGGATCGTGCCTGCGGACTCGAAGTACAGCTCCATCATATAGGTGTGCACCGTGTCCATGTCCATTCTTCCGAAGCCGATGCCGATCTTATAGATGGCGTAGATGCCGTACACGATGGCGGCGCTGGAGCCCAGTGCGATCAGCGAATCCATGTTTGGCGAGCGCTGCCACAGCGTCTTGAAGCCGATGATATAGTACTGGCGGTTGATATAGACGATGGGCAGCAGCAGCAAAAACTGCGTGAATGCGAACGTCATCGCATTTTCCATGCCGAGGAAGCACGCGGGCAGCGGCCAGCCCATCATGTGGCCCATCGAGAGATAGAACAGCGGGATGGTGAAGATGAGCGAGAGGGCGAGACGCTTTTTCATGTCGCTGTACGCCTTCTGTGCGGCGCTGGCGCCGCCGGTCTCGGCAGTCTGCGCGGCGGGGGCGCTGCCGGGCTTTGCATGCAGAGACGCACTGTAGCCCGCCTTTTCGACCGCGGCGATGATCTGCGCGGACGAAAGCTGGGATTCGTCGTATTCGACGACCATGCTGTTTTTCAGCAGGTTGACCGCGACCTGCTGCGCGCCTGGCTGCTTGGCGACGGCCTTTTCCACGCGGTTGGAGCAGGCGGCGCAGCTCATGCCGGTCACGTCATAGCTTTCCTTTTTCAATTTGATTCCTCCTTCGGGGCAAATACAATACCCGTGTGGGGTATTTTTCATTTACCGACAGTATAGGTCGGAAATTGGCGGATTGTCAAGACCTCTTTTCGAGAAATTTCCGTTTGGGCGAAAGTTGCGGCGTTTCGGTCGGGAAAACTTACCGCCGCCGCGCCGCTGGACAGCTTGCATCCCTTATGATAAACTGACGGCATGAGTTTTATGATAAGCAGGTGAAAAATGAAGCAAAAACATATCTTGAAATGGCTTGGCATCGCACTGGGCGTGTACCTTTTATACGCCGTGCTGACGGCCGTTTTTGTTCCACTGCCGCAGAAAGAGGCGGCGGGGGAGCTGTGGAGCCAGTATGAAGCCCGATTGAGTACGGACGCATCGCAGGAGCGCGTGAGGAGCATCGAGGATACGGACAGTGCGCTGCTCTGGCGCTTGCAGCTCATCGAGAGTGCGGAAAGGGAGGTCATCTTCTCGACCTTTGACCTGCGCGCGGACGGCAGCGGACAGGATTTGATGGCCGCGCTCTATGGCGCGGCGCAGCGCGGCGTGCGGGTGCGCGTCATCGTCGACGGGCTGAACGGTTTTCTGCATCTGCAAAACAGCGGCGTTCTCCGCGCCCTCGCGGCGGAGGAGAATGTGGAGGTGCGCTTTTATGATCCCATCGACCTGCTGCGCCCGTGGAAGCTCAACTACCGTCTGCACGACAAGTATCTGATCACCGACGGGAGCAAATACATCCTCGGCGGAAGAAATTCGAACGATTTGTTCCTCGGCTCATATCAGAAGAACCAGAACATCGACCGCGACGTGCTCGTCGTGTCGGATGGGGGAGAGGGCAGCTCGGTCTCCCAGCTTTTGACGTATTTTGAAAGCGTCTGGTCGCAGCCGGAGAATAAAACCATCACAGGCAAGACGTCCTCGCAGACCGACGCGCTGCAGGAGCGCTACGCGGCGCTATGCGCGGTGCATGGAAAAGAGCTTGCCGCCGTCGACTGGGAGGTGGAGACCGCGGCGGTCACGCATGTGAGCCTTCTCAGCGGCTCGCCGCGCGCGGAGGCGAAAACGCCTGAGCTGTGGGACGCGCTTGTCCGCCTGATGGCGCAGGGCGATGACATCCTGCTGCAAACGCCGTACATCATCTGCAACGACAAAATGTATAACGATTTGGAAGCACTTGCCGAGACGCGGCAGCTGCGCGTGCTGACGAATGCCGTTGAAAACGGCGCGAACCCGAGCGGCTGCTCGGACTACTTACGCGAAAAGCAAAATATTTTATCGCGCGGCGTCGACGTGTACGAGGCCGTCTGCGGCCAGTCGCTGCATACGAAGACGATTTTGATCGGAAACGATTTGAGCGTTGTCGGTTCATTCAACGCCGACATGCGCAGCGCATATCTCGACACGGAGCTGATGCTCGTCATCGAGAGCGAGGAGGTCAATGCCGCGCTGCGGCAGGAGAGCGTACAGTACATCGACCAGAGCCGCCTCGCCCTGCACGACGGCGGCACGGAACACGGCGCGCGGTTTGAAGAAGTGACGCTGCCTTGGGCAAAACGCGCGCTGTATACGATTCTGAGCGTTGTCCAGCGCCCGATCCGCCACCTGCTGTAACGAAAAGTGCGGCATAGCGGAAAATGAGGGAAAGGAATACGGATTTTGCCCCTATTTCCGTTTTTTCACCTTGCAAAAGACGTTCGGGTTTGCTATGATAAAAAATACGTATGGATACGTTCCGCTTTTTGTGGAGACAGAGGATAAGAAAGGAAGATCGTTATGATTTACACGACCGAAGTGCAGCATATGTGCCCCGTTGCGAAGGGCGCATATCACGGTCCGGCCCCGATCCCCGAAGAGGGCAAGTGGGTCCAGGCCAAGCAGATCGCCGATATTTCCGGCTTCACCCACGGCATCGGCTGGGGCGCGCCTCAGCAGGGCGCCTGCAAGCTGACGCTCAATGTCAAGGAGGGCGTCATTCAGGAGGCTCTGATCGAGACCATCGGCTGCTCGGGCATGACCCATTCTGCTGCCATGGCTTCCGAGATCCTGATCGGCAAGACCATTCTCGAAGCGCTGAACACCGACCTTGTTTGCGACGCCATCAACACCGCCATGCGCGAGCTGTTCCTGCAGATCGTCTACGGCCGCACCCAGTCCGCCTTCTCTGAGGACGGCCTTGCTGTCGGCGCGTCCCTTGAGGACCTCGGCAAGGGCCTTCGCTCCCAGGTCGGCACGATGTTCGCCACCGCCGAAAAGGGCCCCCGTTACCTCGAGATGGCCGAGGGCTACTGCTCCCGCGTCGCGCTCAACAAGGAAAACGAGATCGTCGGCTACGAGTTCATCAACCTCGGCAAGATGATGGACTTCATCAAAAAGGGTATCGATGCGAACGAAGCGCTCGAAAAGGCCAAGGGTCACTATGGTCAGTGGGACAACGCTGCCAAGTACATCGACCCGCGTCAGGAATAAGGAAGGGAGGACGAAACAATGGCTTTATTTGAAAACTACGAGAGAAGAATCGACAAGATCAACGGCGTCCTCGCTCAGTACGGTATCTCTTCCGTCGAAGAGTGCCGCGAGATCTGCAAGGCCAAGGGCTTTGACCCGTATGAGATCGTCAAGGGCATCCAGCCCATCTGCTTTGAAAACGCCTGCTGGGCGTACACCGTCGGCGCGGCCATCGCCATCAAGTCCGGCGTGAAGTCCGCGGCCGAAGCCGCCAAGATGATCGGCGTGGGTCTGCAGTCCTTCTGCATCGACGGCTCCGTCGCCGAGGACCGCAAGGTCGGTCTGGGCCACGGCAACCTCGGTGCGATGCTGCTGTCCGACGAGTCGAAGTGCTTTGCCTTCCTCGCCGGTCACGAGTCCTTCGCCGCCGCTGAGGGCGCGATCGGCATCGTCCGCAACGCCAACAAGGCCCGCAAGGAGCCCCTGCGCGTCATCCTGAACGGTCTCGGCAAGGACGCCGCTCAGATCATCTCCCGCATCAACGGCTTCACCTATGTTCAGACCCAGTTCGACTACTTCACCGGCAAGCTGAACATCGTGCGCGAGATCCGCTATAGCGAGACCGAGCGCGCCGACGTTCGCTGCTACGGCGCTGACGACGTCCGCGAGGGCGTGGCCATCATGCATTCCGAGGGTGTGGACGTCTCCATCACCGGTAACTCCACCAACCCGACCCGCTTCCAGCACCCCGTCGCCGGCACCTACAAGAAAGAGTGCATTGAGCAGGGCAAGAAGTATTTCTCCGTCGCCTCCGGCGGCGGCACGGGCCGTACCCTGCACCCGGACAACATGGCCGCCGGCCCCGCCTCCTATGGCATGACCGATACCATGGGCCGCATGCATTCCGACGCCCAGTTTGCCGGCTCCTCCTCCGTGCCCGCGCACGTGGAAATGATGGGCTTCCTGGGTATGGGCAACAACCCGATGGTCGGCGCCACCGTCGCCGTGGCCGTCGCTGTTGCGGAGAGCCTCAAGTAAGAAAAACTTACCGAAAGCTGACAAAAAGGCAACAATTCCACAAAACACAAAGCACCCGCTTCCATAAGGAAACGGGTGCTTTTGCATTTTTGTCAACATTTTGCCAACCTCTGCTCAAAGTCGGCACTAAAATGATGCAGTGGGCGATGTCACTTTTCGAGTGCGTCTTCTATATGAGAACTCAAATCGCGGCCTGCTGTGAAGACATTCCAGATGTAGACGGTTTGTGCAGTTTTATCTGTGGAGTAAACCACAACATCCTGCCGTGTGATGAACAGGCGGACACCTTTGCTGTGCCATGGCTCTTCGTTATAAAGCGGATACTTCTCCGGCATAAAAGAAAGATCGTGCCAGATCGCATCCTTCAGGCGAGCGTACCAGCGTTCGGCAGTGGTACGGTCGTGAAGGACGCTGGTGATGTATTGAAACTTTTCAGCGATATCATTGGCGGCAGCATTTGTGTATACGATATTGTATTTGTCCATGTTTGCTTATAGTCCTGCGATTTTTGCGTCAAGCGCATCCTGAGAAAGGGTATGGCCAGAGGCAATATCCGCTGCACTCTTGCGGAGTTTGGCGTTGATCTCATCCTGACTCAGTTCATCCCAGGTTTTTAAGGACGGGGTAAAGGGCATACCGCCTTCACGAAGACTTTGCTGCGCAAAGATGCGGACGGCCTCTGCAAAGGAGGTACCGAGACTGCGATAGAGACTCTCTACCTCGGATTTCAGTTCGCTGTTCATACGGATTTGAAACGTTGCATCCATTGCCATAAAAATCAACTCCTTGTGTTACGATTGTACTACAAATGAAAAAGGAATGTCAATAGCAGTATCTGCCGAACGGCAGAGAAACAATGCAGATGAAGGGGAAAATCTTAATTATTTTTTCAGCAATACCTAAAACAGCTCCAATAGCTGTGCATTTTCGGTGGACATCTTATTTGTGAGATGCTGATAGATCTGCATTGTGACCTGAATGTTCTTGTGACCGAGGCGGTATTGCACATATTTGGGCGAAGCACCCTTTTCGGCAAGCATGGTGGCGTGGGTGTGACGAAGACTGTGGTAATCAAACTTGTCAAACCCAAGCTCTGTGCGGGCGATATGACTGACATGTTGCATGACCTGTCGGTCGTTAAGCACATTTCAGATGAGATTGCAGTGATGTATTTGGGGCAGTGTGTGGAAAGAGTGCCCAGTAAAGAGCTGTTCCAGAATCCGCTGCACCCGTATATAAAGGCGTTGCTGTCAGCAATTCCCATCCCGGATCTTTCAACACACGGAAGGAAGAAACACCCTGTTCTTATTCGCCGGACGGAGAGTATCCCGTCATCAACCTGGAAAAGGGCGGCCTATATACGAGCTATTCAGGCACATGGGAAGAGAACACTGTGCTTCCCTGCATAGTCCGTTTATCCAGACGCTTTTAGGCTGCTATGAGCAGGTCATGGGCGAACCGGGCAAGTGCCTTGCTATTGGCGGCGAGACATATGCGCACTTTCTGAAAAATGGCGTGGCGTTTGGCGCTTCCCGATTAGGTGTAGATTATCACATGCACGGTGCAAATGAGTACCTTGTGGCAGATGAGATCGTGCGAAGCGCGGAGCTGTTTGCGCTGACCATTGCTGCACTTTGCGGCGAACACGCTGAGCCGATGTAAAATGCGGTTATGTAAATAACACCCGTCGGTATGATCCGATGGGTGTTATTATTTGTGCTGCGTTTTTTGACAGACGAATCGGATTCTTGCAAAAATGCCCAAAGATGTCAATAGAATCCGTTCGCCTGCACAAGAATTTTATGGCGTGCGGACAGAAAAGACTTTTTCGTGCTGCGAGACGGCGACAGACAGCAGATCTCATGGCGATAATGACGAATTTCTGTCATTGGAGTGTTTTTCGTAGAAATACATCTGTCCGCTCCTTGCAATTTCCTGCACATAAAGATATAATAAAGGCCGTTAGTGAAAGCGCCTTTGCGGCCTGAGCAGAGAGAAGAGGATCGTAAGAGCGTTAGATTTTGTAAAGAAAGAAGATGCCCCTATGAATCCCTTTATGAAGACCCTTAAAAAAATTGCCGCCGCGTATAACGGCATCAGCCTGATTTTGCGCATCGCGATCGGCCTTGTCGTCGGCGTGATCCTGGCGCTGGTCTGTCCCGGCGCGACGTGGTTACAGGAGCTTGGCAACCTGTTTGTCGGCGCGCTCAAGGGCATTGCCCCCGTGCTGGTGTTCGTCATCGTGGCGAGCGCGCTGGCGCAGGGCTCGTCCAAGCTCGACCGCCGCTTCGGCACGGTCATGTGGCTCTACATGCTTACGACGTTCGTCGCCGCGGCGCTGAGCGTTGTGACCAGCATGCTCTTCCCGCAGATGCTCCTGCTGCCCGAGGCCGCTGAGGCCGAGGTCATCCCGCAGGGCCTTGGCGAGGTCATGCACACGCTGCTGTCCAACATCGTCTCGAACCCCATCTCCGCCATTATGAACGGCAACTACATCGGCATTCTGATGTGGGGCTGCCTCTTCGGCGTGGCGATGAAGAAGCTCGGTGCGGACTCGACGAAGGTCTTCCTCAGCAACACGGCGGACGCGGTGTCCACCATCGTGCGCTGGATCATCAATTTGGCACCGTTCGGCATCATGGGCCTTGTGTTCACGAACGTTGTGAGCAACGGCCTTGCGATCTTCACCCAGTACGGCAAGCTCCTGCTGCTTTTGGTCGGCACGATGCTCTTCATGGCGTTTGTCATCAACCCCATCATCATCTTCATCTATCTGCGCTGCAATCCCTATCCGCTGGTGTTCCGCTGCCTGCGTGAAAGCGGCCTGACGGCGTTCTTCACCCGCTCTTCCGCGGCGAATATCCCCGTGAACATGGCGATGTGCGAAAAGCTCGGCTTGGACAAGGACTTCTACTCCGTCTCTATCCCCCTCGGCGCGACGATCAACATGGACGGCGCGGCCATCACCATCACCATCATGACGCTGGCCGCGGCCAATACGCTGGGTATGCAGGTCTCGCTGCCCGCGGCGATTTTGCTCTCGATCATGTCGGCCCTCGGCGCGTGCGGCGCTTCCGGCGTGGCGGGCGGCTCGCTGCTGCTCATCCCGATGGCGTGCTCGCTGTTCGGCATCTCGAACGACATCGCGATGCAGGTCGTCGGCGTCGGCTTCATCATCGGCGTCATTCAGGACTCTGTCGAGACCGCGCTCAACTCTGCGGGCGACGTCGAGTTCGCCGCGACGGCCGAGTATCACCAGTGGCTCAAGCAGGGCAAGCCCCTGCCGGAATTCCTCGGCGGCAAGAAGAAGTAAAGCATCAGAGTGTGAAAACAAATAAAAGTGCGCCGGCTCAACGAGCCGGCGCACTTTTTGTGCGGTGATGCCGAACGATCGACGGGAGGGACAACTTCGTTTTTACTTTCGAACTACCCCATGCTATAATAAACAAACTTTGACCAATTTTGCATATTTATGACAGGTATCGAAAGCTGCCGCAAAGGAGACAAGCGCATGAAGCAAGCAGAACATCCGCCCGCGACCGCAGGGGCGAGCATTGCGGCAGAATACAGCCTTGCACTCATCGACCAGCTTGCACGCATCGACCGCTTCCGCAGCAAGGAGGAGATGGACGAGCTGGTTTGCCGCCTGCTGAGTTTGATCGGCGGGCACCTCGGCAGCGCGCGGGAGAACCTGCGCATGCTGACGCTGCTGGAAGAAAAGCAGAAGTCGCTCGAGCAGAATTTGCAGGCCGTGAAGCTTGAGCAGCAGATGCTCAAGGTGCTCTGCAAGGACAGCACGTCCGTTTATCGTGTGGACCTGATGAACGACCGGGCCGAGATCGTCAAGATCGAGGAGCACTCCAACTCCGCGGGCGACCTGCTCCCGCATGGGCAGGAGCTATTTTCCCATGCCGAGGCGGTCGAGCATTACTATCACAAGTGCGTCCTTAAGGAGAGCGCACCGGACTTCCTGCAATTTTTGGACGCAGAAAATCTGATGCGCGAGCTCAGGACCAAGGACCGCCTCAGCCGCCGCTACCGGAGTGTGCTGAACGCCATCGGGAACATCTATTTCGAGGTGCGCGCCAATAGGGTGCAGCAGACGGAAACGAGCTTTCAAATCCTGCTGGACTTCCGCAGCGTGGATGAGATCGTGAGGGAGGAGCGCGAGCACCAGCGCGCGCTGGAAACGGCGCTCACGGAGAGCCGGATGAGCTACGAGGTCATCTCGGCCATCAGCAAGATCTATTATACGATCTACCGTATCGATCTGCGCACGGGTTATTATGAAGAGGCTGCAAGCGAGCGGCAGATGCACCGCCTGACCGGACACAGCGGCAGAGCGAGCGTCCACATGAGTGAAATGAGCAAGCAGAGCATTGTTGCCGGAGTATCTGCCCTATGTTGAACCGTTTTTTGACCTTTCAATGCTCGCGGAGAGACTGCGGCGCGCCGCGCGAACAGAGACTGCGGCGCGCCGCGCGAACGAGGCAAAGTCCGAGTTCCTCTCGCGCATGTCGCACGATATCCGCACGCCGATGAATGTCATCATGGGCTTTACGAACATCGCCCTACAGCACGCGGACGATTCGGATAAGATGAAAGAGTGCCTGGAAAAGATCCGTGTCAGCGGCAGCAACTTGCAGGAGCTCATCGACGATGTGCTGGACATCTCGCGCATCGAGAGCGGGGAGTTCAAAATCGTCTCGCAGCCGGTGAAGCTGTCGGAGCTGTTTGACTTCTACTGCCAGGCCATCGCGGGCATGGCGGAGGCGAAAAACATCCGTTTTTCGGGGAAGCTGCACGACATTTCCCACAATGTGCTGCTCTCCGACCAGATCCGCCTCGGGCAGATCTATATGAACCTGCTCTCAAACGCCGTCAAGTATACGCCGGAAAACGGCGATGTGAAGTTCGAGGCCTATGAGGAAAAGCTTGCCGGGAGCGGCAAGGTCCGCCTTGTCTCGGTCGTGAGCGACACGGGCATCGGCATGACGCCGGAGTTCATGGAACAGATGTATTCGGCCTTTTCTCGCGCGGTCGACACGCGCGTCAACAAGGTGCGCGGCAGCGGCCTCGGCCTTGCCATTGTGAAAAAGATCGTCGACCTGATGGACGGTGCGATCGAGGCTGAGAGAAAGGTCGGCAAGGGCACGACATTCCGCGTGACGCTCGACCTGCCCGCCGCGGCGGACGACGCCGAGACCGAAGAGCACACCGAGACGGCCATCACGCTGCCGGAAAAGCCGCTCACCGTGCTCGTGGCCGAGGACAACGACCTAAACTACGAGATCACCGCCGAGCAACTGCGCGGCTACAGGGTGCACTGTGTGCGCGCTGTGAACGGGCAGGACTGCTTACAGCGGATCGAGCAGGCCGCGCCAGACGAGTTCGATGCGATCCTGATGGACATGCAGATGCCGGTGATGAACGGCCTGGAGGCGACTGCCGCCATCCGAAAGCTCGACAGCGAGACGGCGAAGCACATCCCCATCATCGCCCTCACAGCCAACGCCTACCATGAGGACATTCAAAAATGCCTCGCCGCGGGCATGAACGCCCACCTCTCCAAGCCATCAACATCGACCGCGCGGTGCGCACGATCATCGAATGCGCCCGCACGGCGAAAGAGAACGGATAAAAGAAAAGGCTCACGAAAGCAATGCTTTCGTGAGCCTTTTTGCGATATTTACTGCTTGTCACCGCCCAATATCGAAATTTGACTCTCATCGCTCTGGCTGTGCATCTCGGCGATGACGGCAAGACTTTCTTCGCTCGCGCCGCCGGGTTCGACCTGCGGCATTGCGAGGAAGAAGCCCTGCAGAAGGTCGACGCCGAGCGACAGCACGGTGCGTACCTCGTCCGCGGTCTCAAGGCCCTCGGCCACGACCTTCATGCCGCGCTGGTGCGCGTAGGACACGGTGTTCGACACGATCTGGCGCTTGTTGGCGTCGGTGTCGATGCTGCGGATGATGGAAAGGTCGATCTTGATGTAGTTGGGCGAGAGCTCGAGAAGGCTGCGCTCGTTGCTGTAGCCGCTGCCGTAGTCGTCGAGTGCGAACGCACCAGAGCTGCCACGGATCGTCTGCTTGATGCGCAGCGCCTTGGGGTCGAGGCACTCTTCCTCCGTGATCTCAATGACGATGCGCGGCAGGATCGAGGCGTAGCGTGCGGAGTATTCCGAAAGCTCATCGGGCGTTAGATACTGGCTTGCAATCGAATTGATGAACAGCAGCGCGCTGGGCACGACCTTACCGGCGTTTTCAAGCGCCTGATATGCACTTGACGCACAGAAGAACGTGATGCGCTCGACCTCGTGCAGGCAGTTTTCCTCGCGCGCGAGGCGCAGCACGTCAGCAGGGGAGTGCAGCGTGGGCAGGTCCACGCGCATGAGCGCTTCATAGGCGAAGACGCTGCCGTCTTTTGCGTCGATAATCGGCTGGAAGTGATAGGAGATGAGCTCTTCGTTGATGAGACGGCGGAACTCCTCATGGCAGCGTCTTTCCTGCAGGCTGGTGCGGTAGACCTCAGGGTCGAATTCCAGCAGCTCGCCCTTGCGCGAGCGCTTGACCTGATACATGGCAAAGTCCGCGTATTTGCGCAGTGTGATGAGATTTGTGCTGCTCTCGGGATACCACGCGATACCGCCGGAGACGCTCACGCGCAGCTCACGTCCGCTGGGAAGCTGGACGACAGAATGCTCAAGGGCGGCTTTCAGCGCGCGGATGTCGGCGCGCAGCGTATCCTGATCGTTGTAGCCGTAGAAGAGTGCACTGAACTCATCGCTGCTGATGCGCGCGCAGACAGTACGCGCGGGAGCGTTCTTGGCAAAGCATTCGCCTGTGCGGCGGATGTACTCGTCGCCCCAGTCGTGGCCGAATGTGTCGTTTATTTGCTTGAGGTTGTCGAGGTCGAACATCAGAAGCGCCGCGTGGCCGAGCTTTTCGGGTGAGCAGAAGAACTCGGCGCAGATGCGGTGGAAGGCACGGCGGTTGTAGAGGTCTGTGAGCGTGTCATAGTCGCACTCGTGCTCAATGCGCAGCTTTTCAAGCGTGTTGGCGGTCGCATCCTCGGCAAGGCCGACCTGCGTGCCGTCTTCGTGTGTCGTCTCGATGCGAAGGTAGCGCTCTTTGCCGTTTGGCAGACGGATGTGGTAGAGCATCGCGCCGTCGGGCGCGAGGGAGTGGGGGCACGAGCGCTCAAAGCGCTGCAAAAGCTCGCGGAAACTCTGCGCTGTTAAGTCGTCTGCGTCAACGCCGGGCATGCCGAGAAGGTCGAAGAAATTGTCGGTGACATAGATGCTGTCGGGAGCGGAGCGCAGCTCATAGCCGCCGAGCTCCACGCTTGCCATGTCCATGATGCGCAGAAACTTGGTCGAAGTATCGAGTACCTCGCGTCCGAGCTGCGTGAACGCGGAGGAGAACCGGTCGAGCTCGATGATGCCGGTGGCGGAGAGCATGGGGATGGAGCTGCGGCTTTCACGCGCGTGCGCGACCTCGTCGGAAAGGCGCGAAATCGGGCGCGAGAGCTTGCGCGCCAGCACAAGGCTGCTGAAAAGTCCCGCAGTGAGCACGACGAGGACCGCGATGATCAAAAACCGCAGCACATAGCCTGAAAAGGCGTAAAGCGCCGATACCGGCACCGAGCCGATAAGCAGCATCTGCTCATTGGAAAACGGCGCGTTGCGGTTGTAGAGCGTCAGCGGTGCCACGGCGGCGTGACAAAGGCCGAGGGGGGAGTCACTCTGGTAGCCACCGCGCTTTGACGGCTTGAGCAGCAGCGTCTGGTCATAGGATTGCTGCGGCGCATTTGCAGCGGGGGAGGCGGAGATGACGCTGACGGTAAGGTTGTCTTTTCCGATGGCGGAATTTGATGCGACGCCGAGAAGATAGGTGCCCGAGCTGTCGTTCTGCAGTTCGGTGCCCGGCAGCAGGGCTTGGAGGTAGCTTTCAAGAATTTCGACGCCGAGCACGCCGTAGACCGTGCCGTCATCTAAAATAAGCGGGATGGTGTAGGCGATGGCGGAGTGATCGTCGCCGGAGAGCGTGTAGGGCGAGGACGTCCAGTGGCCGTAGTCCGCGGTGTCCAGTTCGCCGTTTCCGTGGTAGGCTGCCTGAAAGACGGGATAGAGAAAGCCACTGCTGCCGTTGGCCCCATAGTTGATCGAGGGCGTCCAGCTCGTGTCGGTCGCAATGTAGAGTGACTGTACGACCTGTGCGGGTGCGCGCACGAGCATAAGATCAGAATTGCGCTGCGAGGGGGAGGAATTCGGGTCAAGGTCGCGCAGGTAAAGGCAGGGCAGCGGCTCGCCCTTTTTGCGTGTGTCGAGATCGTGCGTGTTGAGCACGACAAAAATGCCGGTGACGGGGCGATGGCGCATCGAGGAGATCAGGCTGTCGCCGATCGAGAGCAGCAGGGGGGATGCGGCGTCGCTGCCGCTGTCGAGCGTGTCGAGGCTGATCTCGCCGTCGTCGAGCATGGCCTGCGTCACGGCGTTGATCTTGCCCGCAAGCGACGAGAGGTCCTGCGCGTCGAGCATCTGGCCTTGCAGATAGTTTTGGCGGTTTTCCGTCTGTATCTGCAAGATGTCGACAGCATTCTGCTCAAGGTTCGTGTTGATGCGGCATAGATAGAGAATGCCGACAAGCAGCGCGATCTCGATGAACAGGATCCAGAGCATGGAGCGCAGGATCGTATGGAAGATGGTGACATGCGGCACATGATCCGATGGTTTGCGAAAGAACATAAAACGGCCCCTTTTTTTGTCATTGAACAGTCACTCAGCCCTGAAAGGCCTCAAGCGATGCAAGCGTATCCTGATACCAGGCTTCAAAGCATTCGTCGGAAAGGAACTGCGCCGAGGCATCTTCAAGGCTCCGTCCCTGCGCCATTGCCTCTTTGACCGCGGCGCGGTCAGCGCTTGCCTTATCGCTCATGGAATATTCAAGAATGGCGCGGGCGTTCGTGCCGCCGGAGAAGGCGCGGGGCGTGTAGAGATGGTTTTCGTTGACCGTGTCGACTGCGGCGGAGAGGACTTCGTCCATCTCATCGCTGAGGGCAAGACCGCTTATGCGGATCGCGTCGATGGAGTTGCCCTCGTGCGTGACGGGGAGGTAGCCTGAGTCGACAGAGAACGTGATGTTGTGCTCGGGTGAGGTGAACCATTTGAGGAACACGAGGCTTGCCTGAATCTCTGCATCGCTCGCCTTCGTCACGACCATGCCCGCGCCCTGCTGCACGGCGTAGTCCTCGCCGTTCGCAAACTTCGGGCTTTCAAGCGCCTTGCGCGTGATGTCGTGGCTGTCCATGTCGTCGGCGATGACCTGCGTGGGGAAGAACGTTGCGCTCGAGGAGGAGCCGACGTAGGCGATGATATTGCCGGTCTTCACATCATCGCTGCGGAAGCGGCCGCTTGCGGAAAAGTAGCCCTTGATGAAGGGTACATAGTAGTTATCCCAGAGGGTGCGCACGGCGTCGTGGTCAAAGTTCAGCGTCATGCTGCCGTCCTGTGCGTCGAAGATCGTGCAGCCAAGCTGCTTGGCGCCGATGAGCATGTAGTTCGCCATCGCGTCGCGGCCGAAGAACGCGCGTCCATCGTTCGGGATGTCGGGCGTCTGCGCGTCGGTCCACTCGTAGTAGCGTTCGGCGACGGAGACGAGGCCTTCGATCGTGGCCAAGTCGTCATAGGTTGCGCCTGTGGCGGCGGCGAACGGCTCCCAGTCCGTTTCATTGAGAAACAGCAGCTCCGCCGACTTGGCGACGGGGAAGATCTTGATACTGCCCGAGCCGGAGAAGTCGCCTTCGCTCAGATAGTCCTCAATAAAGGCGGCGCGGTCCTCTTCGCTTAGATAATCGCTCAGATCGGCAATTTGACCCATCTCATCGAGCGCGTAGGCAGTGTCGGCGTAGGCGGAGAAGATGTTGGGCATCGTCTCGGCACCGACCTTGCCCTCGGCAGAAGCGAGCACGTTGTTCTCAAGATCGGTCACGCTGCCGTGGCTGGAGCTCTCAACCGTGATGCCCTGTTCCTTGCCGACGGTCGAGTTGAACTCGTCGACGAGCGCGTTGAACGCTTCGAGCTGTTCACCGTTGTAGTACGTCCAGATCGTGATATTGACAGGGTTCGCCGGGGAAAATCCGGGGTCTGCCTTGCTGCCGCAGCCTGCGAGCAGCATCATCGCCGCCGCTGCGGCGAGCACGCGAGGGAAAAATTTGTTGTGAGCCATGATGCTTCCTTTCTATTTTGCGCGCCGTTCCGAGATGTGCAGACGAGCTGGCGCAGCAGAATATCCGTGATGGCGCGCACATGCAGAATGTGCGTGCCGGATTCGAAGTTGCGCGACTCGACGACGTGGCTCAGAATGTTGATGATGGCGCTGTTCGTCTTCTCGTGCTCGTAAACCTGCTCTTCGGCCAGGTGGACAAGGTGCTTCTGGCGCGCGTAGAGCGTGAGTGCGTTGCTCACGCGCCGCTGCGTGACCGCCAGGTTGAACGGGCGGCGGATGTAATCCGTTACGCCGAGCTCGTAGGCCTTCTGGATGAACGACTCGTCATCCTCGGACGAGGTGATGATGACGGGGATTTCCTGCAGCCAGTTGCGCTGCTTCATCACCTCGAGCACGCCGAAGCCGTCGAGGCGGGGCATGTTGATGTCGAGCAGCAGGTCGATGTCGAACTCGGAGTGCAGCAGCTCGAGCGCCTGCATGCCGTCGTCGGCATAGAGGCATTCGTAGCGGCCGCCGAGGATTTCGGAAAGGATCTGCTGGTTCATTTTCGAATCGTCCGCGATCAGGATTTTGGCTTCGACCATAGTGTAGACCTTATACGCATTTTAGGGCGCGCTCTTTTGTAGAAATGCCGCTGCGGGGCGGGCGGACAAGAAAATAGGCACCGGAAAAGCCAGTGCCAAACAAAAACTGTTTATGCATGTTTTTTAGAAACATTTGATGCTTAATGTAAACTTAGCACAGAACCACGGAACATTCAAGGGAAATTTTCCCGGTTTTTCCTGCTGTTTTGCCAGAAATGATTGAAAAAAGAGCGGAAAGGGCGAAGCGTTTCCGCAAAAAACGGGAGAGCCGTCAGCGGACGGTAAAAAATGCACGATAAATTTGAGGAAAAAAGAAATATGGATTGTAAAATATGTGCGAAATGGGGAAAAATACTGAACACTATTGAGAATTTTTAGAAAAAAGTTTATAGCAATAGCGCATTTTTCCTGATATACAACGCCAGCTTTATCACGGAGCAGCAGCTCATCGAGGCGCTGGAGATGCAGCTCGGCGTCGAGTTCGTCGACCTGACGGCGGTGTCCATCCCCGTGGAGCTTGCAAGCTATGTGCCGAAGAATATCGCCAAGAAGTTCTGCGTCGTGCCGGTCAAGCTCGTCAAGGATACGCTGTACCTCGCTATGAGCGACCCGCTTGACTTCGTCGCGCAGGAGGAGGTCAAAGTTGCCTCGCGCAAGCGTGTGATCCCGATGATCGCGACCCGCCGCACGACCGAGCACGCCATCAGCCTGCTCTACGGCAGCGAGGGCACGGCCGGCGTCATCGAGGAGATGAAGCGCGAGGCGGGCTCTTCGACGCCGGACATCGTCCCCGCGCAGGTTTCACAGGAGGCGATGGACTCCGGCGACAGCGCGCCGACGATCCGCTTTGTCAGCAGTCTCATTGAACGCGCGTTTTCCGAGCGCGCGAGCGATATCCACTTGGAGCCGCAGGACGGCGAAATGGTTGTGCGTATGCGTATCGACGGTCTTTTGCGCCGCGTGCTTACGGTTCCCTCCGAATTGCAGAGCACCGTCATCTCGCGCCTCAAGATCATGGGCGGCATGAACATTGCCGAGCATATCGCCGCATCTTTGACATTGCGCGGCTGGTCGTCCCGACGATCTGTGTGGAGCTGACGAAAACGGATGAGGGCTACACGCTTAAAAAGAGCGAGCACTGCTACGCGGTGTGGAAAAAGAAGCGCCGCTGCGAAAACTGCATTTCGCAGGAGGCGCTGCGCACGCACAAGCCACAGACGAAGATCGAAACGCGCGAGAGCGATATCTATTATGTGCTCGCGTCGTTCATCGAGGTGGACGGCAGGCCGTATTCGCTCGAGCTGGTCAAGCGCATCAAGAGCGACGACATGTTCGAGCGCGAAAATGCGCTCAACCAGCTGCTCGTGCGCAACCGGCAGGTGTATATGGACTCGGTCACCAAGGTCTACAACCGCCGCTATTACGACGAGCGGCTCAAGAATCTGGAGGGCTGGTTCTCGTTCGCCATGATCGACATGGACAACTTCAAGCACATCAACGACCGCTTCGGCCATCAGGCGGGCGACGCGGCACTCTATCGCGCGGCGCAGGCCATCAAATCGCAGATCCGCAGCGACGACGAGCTCGTGCGCTACGGGGGCGATGAATTCTTCCGCTGCGTCGGCGGCGGCTACGGCGAAGCCAAGGCGCGTTTTCAGAACGACGAGCGCATCGTGCGCTTCCTTAATATGTTCCCGGGCGATGACAGCATGCAAAACCTGACGAATGCGATGAACACGGGCGACACGACTACGGCGTTCCGCGCGGTGCACACGCTCAAGGGCGTGGCGCTGAACCTTGGCCTCGGCTCGCTCGCCCACGCCAGCTCTCAGATGACGGAAGCGCTGCGCGCGGTCAGGATTCGATGCCTGAAAGCGTACAGCCACTCTATGTGGCGGTGCAGGAGGAGCACACTGCCGTGTGCAGCGCGCTCGAGCAGCTCGAAAAGTAATTGAGAATAAAAAAAGTCGAAACCTTTCGGTTTCGACTTTTTTACTTCTTACAGCAGCGGGGCGATGATGCGCATGCCG
>ENA-OUUV01000596-OUUV01000596.1-human-gut-metagenome-genome-assembly--contig:-NODE-596-length-21794-cov-4.967156_pt1 | contig 21794 bp, 20 predicted proteins | sample MGYA00237952_ERZ548838 | MGnify/ENA primary metagenome ERZ548838 (study PRJEB26490, sample SAMN05194705) | human gut metagenome | biome: terrestrial biome; feature: human-associated habitat; material... | reverse complement strand
GTCTCGTGGGCTCGGAGATGTGTATAAGAGACAGATATCATAGAAAGAATATTTTTCATCTAAAGACATAACATCATCTAAAGAAAAATTAAAATAATAGTATCTTTCTTGATAATTTTGATAGATAGAAAAAGGAACAACTTTTAAATTAGTGATATTTACATTTAATAAAAGTGATATTTTTTGTTGAAGCAAATCCAAGGATGAATCTTTTTTTATTATTTCGATAAAAGGAATATAAAGGTTTTTATCTAATAGTATTTTATCTTTAAAAAAACAAATAAATTTTACTTGGATAGTTTTATTTAATAAATCATTAAGGTACTCATTATTTTTATTAATTTTATCAGTAAGTTCCATATTATAACTCCTCTATTATTCCAATTAATTATACCATGGTTAGAATATAAAAAAAATATTCTAATCGAATATTTTTAAATTAAAATTAGATAAACAAAATTTTTTTAAACACAGCTAAATAAATATTTCTTTTTTTTCTAACACCCTTCTAATTTTTTTACTTAATCTATGAGATATCAAAAAAGAATCAACTTTTGTTGATTCATTCTAAATCGACTTTATACATATGTATATATGTATTTTCATTGGTATCCTGTACTTTCCAACCAGTAAGTTTAACATAATTATTAGTTATATTGCCACGAAAATCAATTGCTTCTGTTTAGTAGTAAAGTCATTGATTATAAAAAAGATCACCGAAGAATGCTACATCCCAAAAAGTATTTTTCTACTCTTTATAATTCACAGCACAAAATTATATAACGGAATTTTTTTCTAATCCAAGCTGATAATATTAACTAATAATCTTTCTTTTTATAGTCAATAATTCTTGAATAGTAATATATAAGTCACTCTTTACATCTTGAATAGTTAAAATATCATGGATATATAAGTATTCATTGTCATTTAAAATTCTATATATAATACAAGCCTCTCTCTTTAATAAAGAAATATATGAAGGAATATTGCTTACGTTACAATATTCCTAATTACTAACATCCTCTTTTAGTTCGTTTATTGAAATTTCTATAATTTGGATGTCTTTCTCAATTAAAACAACTGCACTTAAATTGTTAATTTTTAGGACGTCTTGGAAAGTAGAAAAATCGATTGTTAAAAACATTTCTAAAAACACCTATTATACTTATAAATAAATGAGGAAAGAATGTTTTTATTTTTTTTTAGCATTCATATTCCTCCTTGTTTTACATATCTACATCTTTTAAAGTTAATAGATATAAATTACTATCATTTAATATATATAAATGACATTTTTGATGAGTCGCAACATTATAATACATGATTGGTTGATGAAGATTATCTCTAACATCTAATAATTCAGTAAATTTATTAATTTTAATAATATTATAATCATTAAAATCTGGTAATGATGATGTTTCTACAATAAGACGATCATATTCTCTTAAAATTTTACTGATATATTTATCGTAATTGTTTTTTGGAATGAAGCTTTTACTGTATAATCTTAAAGCTTTAATAATGAAAATTATAGATAGAACTACACTTATGACGCCTAGAATTAAATAAACTATGTTTGATAAAGAAAAAGCATATTTAGTTATCTCTTGATTGTTATTATTGGCTGTTTCATTAGCTTGCATTTTAATATTGATTGACTTTTGAGAAAGCGGAATACTAATAGTTGTCGTACTTTGATTCATATTAAGTTCATCTGCTTCATTGTAAACATTAAATGAAACATTTAAATAACTTGATGTTTCTACACCATATTGTGATCTAAATTCATTAGCTATATTATTATAATATTCATAATCAATATTAATATCTTGATTAATTAATTTATAACTAGAATCATTTTCATTAATATCAGTTAAGGGAATTAGGACATATTTTTTACTGAAATAATTGGTTGAATCTTCTGTATTAGAAATCACTAAATTAGCAGTTACTTCATATTTAGCATCTAACTTGATACTCTTACTTGTTTTAAAATCATAGGTAAATGTAAGAGGAATGTTTTTTATTAGACTAGCTATATATGACATGTCTTTATCAATACAAGAACTTTCATAGAAATTATTTTCTTTTAAACATATTTTATAATCAATTGTGCCTTTTTCGCTATAAGTAACGTTTTCTTCTTTAATTATATCCATCGAATTATAAATAAAATTAACACTTACAAACAGGAAGAAGATACATAATAAAGCATTTATAATTAGACGACTACGATATGAGAGATAGATTTTTTGTTTAGGGGTTGTATTAAATAGTTCGGCTTCTCTTTGACGTTGTGCTAATTCTTGAGCTGATATTTTCTTTGTTTTCTTCTTTTTCTTCTTTTTTTTCTTAAGCTTGTCTTGATTTTCTAGTTGATTATTAGAAGTTACCATATTATTCGAATTATTATTTAAATTAGCTAACTTTGGTTCGGAATTGACTGCTTGATTGTTATTATTTTCTTTTTTAGAATTCATCTGTTTTTCTGTATTTTCTTTAAAGTTAGCGGAATTACTTGATTCTTTCTTTTCATTTTGATTTAGCTGAGTATTTTTTATTTGGATATTTTGTTGATCTTTATTAGCTTGTTCATTTTGATTATTAGTCTTGTTTGTTTCCATATTTTAACCTCCTTACAAGCGTTCGTTTAGCCATATTGTCGGATAACCGATAGCTGGTATTTTATTTTTGACAGTGCCAATTATCATATCAGGTGTTACTTTCCAGCCATCAACGTCATTATTGGCATCACCTTTGGTATATATAATAATCGTTTTATCTTTTTTAATTAAATCATTTATACGATGGACAATAACTTTACCACCATATTTGTAGGCGATAATTTCACCTTTTTCTAATTCATCTGCTTTAAATTGTTGATTTACAATGACAACATCACCTTTGTTTATATTAGGAACCATGGAACCAGTTGCAATAGCAACAGCATAATATTTAAAATAACCAGAGACAAAATATACTAGAGTAATAACAACAATTGCAAGAGGAATATATGGTAAGAATTGCTTTCTTCTTACTCTTTCAACATTTTCATTTACTCGATCAGTAGTAAACCATTTTTTTAATTTAAGCAAGGTAATAATTGGTAGAAGAAAAAAGATTATTGAATAAATATACTCATTTGGATTAGGAATGATTGGTAAAAGATAAGGATATAATTTTATAATTAATAAGTATATTAAGCATGGTTTAAAGCCAAAATGATAAGTTGTCCAAGAACATAAGATGTTTTCAGTAATTGAAGGGATAAAAGTTAATGCAATAAGTAAAAAAGTACTTTTAGAAAAAGAAAGACCACTTATGGCAAAAGCAATTGTATTATCAATAAAAATGAAAGTAATTGTCATTAAAATCATTAGAATTAGACTTTCACTTGATTTAGTAATTAAAGTATATCTTAAATATTCTTTTAGAATTATATATATTATTAGTGGTATAACAATATTTGTTAAGGCTTTAATTGTAAAATAATTATTAGTTTTGGCAAAGCCGATTAATAAACCACATAAGTAAAAAGTTAAGAAAAAGATTATTAAAGTAATAATTATTTCTAAACTAATGTCTTTGCTATAGCGATGACGATCCTTTTCAAAGCCAAGAGTTATTTTAGTTATAATTAATAAAAGAAGAAGATATATAATTAGTGATATCGTATTAAATTGTTTAAGAAAAAAAGCATTAAAGGTGCATAAAAAAATGGTAAAGAAAGATAAGATTAGTAATTTTATGTAACTTTTTTTCATAGGCACCTCCTTAAGATAAATGACACAGTAAAACTGTGTCATTTAAACATTAATCAACTGAACTATAATTTAATGTTATATCACCAAATGAAACAGTAAAATCACCATCTGCTCTATCAGCGTCAGCTTGATATTCAATGGTAACAACAACAGGTTCGCTGGTTGATTTTAATAGTGAATGATTAATTATACTAGCAGCACTACCAGTTGTTTCTGCTTCGTTACCAACTTTTACTTTAACAGAAATTCCATTGCAGGCTTTTTGAACTAAAGCATCTGTTGTTCCTTCGCCAGCTGTACAAATTTTATTAGCTGTTTGACCAGTCACATTGCCATAAACAATACTTTTTAAATAAGCATCTAATTGACCTTTGTTAAAAGCGTAGAAACTGTAAACAACTTTTTGGCCTGGCTCTGTAAAAGTAGCTTTCAAATTTGAAATTGTTGGTTCATTAGTATTATCAATAGTAGCTTTAGAAGTAACTAAAGAATTTGGGGTAGCTATTGGTGTAATTTCATCAGTAGCAACTTCAGTGTCGGAACTTGAAAAGTCAACATCGAAGGAACTTTTATCTGGCGTTACATCAGCAGTTGTTTGAATTTTCAAAGTATTTGAAAATGCCGCAAAACCAACTGATAATCCAACAACTCCAACTATAAGAGCTAAGACCGCAATTATTTGTGCATTTCTATTTTTTTCCATTTTTATATCCTCCTATCATATTGGATAATACCATATAATGTTAGTTTTTTCAATCAAAATTAAACATTAAATTTTTTAATTAGGTATATCTTTATTATTACCAAATTATTTCCTTTAATACCCAGAATTTTTGATAAATTTTACTTATTATTAAAATTTATCAGCAGTATTTATAAAGTAACGACAGAAGTTTTATAAATATAACTATTTTGTTTAGTACTTTTCAAATTTTATGTACTAATTAAAAAGAATGAAATTACTTTTTATTCTTTGGCAATACTTATGATTATACCAATTGAAATCATACTGACTAATAAGCTTGAACCTCCATAACTAATAAAAGGTAAGGTTATTCCAGTTGTAGGAAGTAAGCCACTTACAATTGCAATATTTAAAAGACCCTGAAAGACAAGACCGAAAGATAAACCAAAAGATAAATATTTAGCAAAGAGATCATATTGTGATAAAGATATTTTAATTGCATTATAGAAAAGACAAAGAAAAAGGAAAATTACGAAGAAACAACCAAGGAAACCAAATTCTTCACCGATGATACTAAAAATAAAATCAGTTTGGGGCTCTGGCAAATAAAAATTTTTTTGAATGGAATTACCATATCCGACTCCTAAAAGGCCATGAGGTCCGAGTGCATATAGACTTTGAATAATTTGAAAGCCGCTACCTAGTGGATCACTCCAAGGATTTAGATAAGCAGTAATTCTAGCAACACGATAAGGTGCTACTATAATTAGTAAAATAATACCTATTAGACCTAACATACCTATTTTTACAAAAAAGCTAAGATTGGGACCAGAAGAAAAAATCATAACAACTAAAGTACATAAAATAACTAATGCAGTACCAAAATCTGGTTCCATCATAATTAATAAAAAGAAGATACTTATAATAAGAAAAAGTGGTAATATCCCCTTTCTAATATTTTTTATATCTTTATCGTTAGAAGATAAGTACTTGGCAGTAAATATAATTAAACCAAGCTTGGCAAATTCTGATGGTTGAATTCCTAAAGGACCAATACCAAACCAACTTCGAGAACCATTTCTAACTTTACCAATTCCAGGTATTAAGACTAAAATTAATAAGATAAGACATAAAAGAATTAATTTATTAGCATTATTTCGATAAAAAGAAATCGGTATTTTAGAAAGAATTTTAATGATTAGTAAACCAAATAGAAAAAAAACAACTTGAGATTTTATATATTTTAGGGGATCGTTGAATTTATATTCTGCCCAAATATGACTAGCTGAATAAATCATTGTAATACCGAACATAATTAATGAAAGCATTGAAAAAAATAAGAAATATTTGTTTTTTTTCATAAAATCACCTATTTAATTTTATTCGATTTTATAAAAGTAATCAATAAACAAAAAAAGACCTGATAAATCAGGTACGTTGACGGAACATTAAAATATTTAGAGTAAAAAGAAGAATTATGAAAAAGACAAAAAGAATAATAATAACTATTACAACTTTAGATGGTTCTTCATAGGGAAATATTTCGTCATTTAAATATACATAATAACTTTTTAAGACTTCACCATCTAAAGTTATGTCAACATAACCTAAGATATCACCTTTCTTATATTCAGAATTTATTTCCTCAACTATTTTGGGTTCTACTTTAACACGTGAAGCTTCTTCATCATTTAAGAAAACAGAAACATCTTTATCGACATATGTTATATATTCACTTGTAGTACTTTCATCAACTTTTATTTTTTTTAATTCTTCTCCTTTTTTTAAAACTACACGATTTTCGTAATGATGATCTTTGATATATTGGTATACTTTATAAGAATCTAAAACATGAGTAGTTAGTTTTTCATTTAAGGCTGATTTGCAAGTGACAAGAATATAGTTTTGACCATCAATAGTAGATGTTGAAGCTAGTAATAGACCCGCTTCTGGAGTATAGCCTGATTTAGATCCTGTAATAAGATCAGGGTCTAAGCCATGATATTGAGCAAAAACTGGTGTATAGTTTTTAACTTCTAAACCAGTTGATAAAGTATAATTTTTAGTAGTAAATATTTTTTTAAAAGTAGAATTTTCTAAACATTTTCTTAATAAAACAGACATTTCACGAGCTGTCGAGACATTATTGTCATCGCCACCATATGAATCTTCAAAGTGTGATTTAGTCAAACCTAGCTTCTGAGCTTCATCATTCATTAAATTTTTAAAGTCATTAAGGGAACCACTGGTGTGATAAGCTAGACTTTGAGCAGCATCGGCAGCTGAAAGAAGAATAAGAGCATATAAAAGATCAGTATAACTTACACGATCCCCTACTTTAATACCTGCACAAGTAAATCCTGCTAAGTTGGCAATGTCAGCTTCGGTAATAGTTACTTTGGTATTTAAGTCGTTAACATTATTTATAACAGCATACGCAGTCATTAGTTTAGTCAAGGAAGCCATAATTTCTACTTTGTCTTCATTTTTACCATAAATAAAGTCCCCTGTATCGGCATTTATTAAAGCGACTGAATCAGCTGTAACTTCAACAGGAAGAGCTAAAGCTTTTGTTACATTGAGAGGAATGAACAAAAAAAAGAATATTAAGATTAATTTTTTTATCATTTTCTCACTTCCTACTACTCTATTAATTTTAGCAAATTTTCAAACTTTGTTCAACCATAAGAAAAAGCATCATTTGATGCTTAAATCCATATACCATATGTTATAGCAGCCATTGCAAGGAGAAGTCCAACTACGTAAAATAGTTTTACAATATCTCTTTCAGACCATCCTAATTGTTCAAAATGGTGATGCAACGGAGCCATTTTAAAGATTTTTTTCTTAAAATAAATAATTGAAATCATTTGGATTAAAGATGATAATGTTTCAACAACAAATACACCACCAACTAAAGCTAATGAAAGTTCATGTCTTGTTAAAATAGCAACTGCTGCTAAGGCTCCACCTAAAGCTAAGGAACCAGTATCGCCCATAAAGACTTTAGCTGGATTAGAGTTAAATGTAAGAAATCCTAGTAAAGAACCGACTAAGACAAAGCAGAATATTCCAACTTCTTGATATCCTTCCATCCAACGAGCATTCCATGCTAGAAGACCATAAGCCAAAAAAGCTATTAAAGAAAGACCACCAGCTAAACCATCTAAACCATCTGTAATATTAACAGCATTTGAAGTTCCAACTAATAAAAATAAAATAAATAAGCCATACATCCATTTTAAATTAAGATCTAAGTTAAGGGATGAAATTTCCAAAGTGGGTTCTCCACCATTTACTATATAGATATAAAAGAACACTAAAGCGATAGCCATTTGACATAATAATTTGAATAAAATACTTAGACCAGCATTATTATGATATTTTATTTTTAAGAAGTCATCAATAAATCCCAGAACAGCATAAGCAATAAAAACAAAAATAATAATAAGAAGATTATAAGATATGTCTATACTACCTTTGAATTTTAAGAGCAATAAAGTAAAAATCGTTGGAAGAATAAAAATCAAACCACCTAAAGTTGGTGTCCCGTTTTTAGCTAGATGTCTTTCTCCTATCGTTTTACTTACATTCTGCCCCATCTTTAGCTTCTTTAATATAGGTATTAATATAAGCCCAGCAATTATTGATAGAATGAAACCTAACATCATAGCCATTGCTGCTTTAGCTAGTATTAGCATATAAACACCTCTTTCTTTGATAATTATACTACATAATCTATTCTTTTTAGTTTATTTAGATGGCTTATTTACATTTTTTTGTTAAATTTTATATTTACTTATTAATATTATATTCTTTTTTTAAAATTATATTAAAATCTGAGTAAACATTTATGTCTAATTTATTGTTTTGTATTATGAGTTATGCTATACTTTTTATTATAAAGGATAGGTCCTTTATGTGAGGATAGGTCCTTTATGTGAATGGTGGTGAGTTTTTTGAATGATGTTGTTGGTATTAACGAAGTTAAGTTAAAAAAGTTAAGTTATGAATTGATAACTTATCGTGATGATATTAGAAATATTTTATCTAAGTATTCTGATATTATTAAAAAAACAGAACTATATTTTAATGGTGATGTTGCTACTGAGTTTAGAAGAAGATTTAACGATTTTAGTAATAATTTTTTAGTAGTTAATAATACTTTCTTAAACTATAGCAATGATATGCTTTCTTTAATTGATAGCTACGTTCACGAAGAAAACTCTACTATTATGGTTGATAAATAATTTTCTGAAAGTGAGGTGAAAAAAGATGGCTACAAAAAATAAGACATTAGCTATGAATCAAACAACTATTGGTTATAGTCAAAAAGGCATTACTGAATTAAAGAATAAAATTAGTGGAACTATCAAGGCTAAAGTTAAAATTGTAGATCCTGCAACTAGTCAAAAATTTACAACTTTAGTACAAACTTTAGATGACTACTGGGATGGTAATGATTATGATAACTTTGTTGCAGATATTAAAGCTATGGCTTCTGCACTTGCAAATGAATTAAAGTCTTATGATAAAGAATTATCTACAGCAATTCAAAGCTATGCAACACAATTTGCAAGATTCCAAAATACAGTTTATACAAAAGGAAGTATTAAATTAAAATAACATAGAAAGGATGAGATTATGGCAACTACTACTTATGATACTACAAGAGGTATTGCAATAAATGGTATTACTAAAATGCAAGATGCAATTAAGAAGTACAAAAGAGAAGTTGATTCTGCTTGTGATGCAGCTCTTAATTTTTCTGGTTACAAGTCAATGGTTAATAATGCTATTAAAGGAACTAATGCACGAAATAAACTTGAATCGAAAATGAATACAATAAAAGATCAGCAAGCTGCTTTAGTAAGAAAACTTGACCAATTTTCTTCTAAACTAGATAATATCAAAAGTCAATATCAATCTCAAGATAGTAAATTTACTTTTTAATTAGTTTGTTATTATGAATAATGGAATAATTAAGAATCAATATTTAAGTTTAAAGAATGATTTAAGCTTAATATATAAAGACTTAAATGAATGTAGTTCTTTGATAAATAGTTTTATAAAAAGTTTACCAGAAGGGCTTGATTCTATTTATAATAAAATAGATGATATTAAAGTAATAGAAAAAAATATTACTAATATGTCTAATGATATAAAAAGTAAATATCTTATTGAAGTAGATAAAAATATAGCAAAAATTTAAAATAACTGGTTTTAACCAGTTATTTTATTATAGGTGATGATATGAGTGTAATTAGTACTGATATTAGCAGAATGAAAAAGGATGCTAATGAATTAAGACTACTAGCAATGAAATATAATAAAAAAATAAATGATTTTAAAATATTAATGGCCAATATGGATTGTTGGTCTGGTGCAGATGCTGACAACTATATCAAAACAACAATGGAAAATTGTACTGTTTATGAAGAAATTGGAAGAGTTTTACAAGATTATGCACTTTATTTAAATAAAGAAGCCGATAACTTAGATAAATTTAGTAAAGTTAATTCTTTAAGTGGCTAAAACTATTAAAGTAGATACTGAAGTAATAAGAAAGAAGTTATTAGTTTCTATAGATAAGGCATTAAGTAAAATTGATAATTCCTATAATATTTTACTTAAAGAAACTATTCCTGATAATTTTATTTATAAAAATAATATTTTAAAAATGAAAGAACAATTATATAACTATAAACAAGAATTGCTAAAAATAAAAACAAGTCTTACTTCAATAGCTAATAAATTTGATTTAGAAACAAATGTTATGCTAGAAGATTTACAATTAATAAATCATTTTCTCATAACTTCTAAGAGATAATAAAAACGACTTTATTAAAAGCCGTTTTTTGTTAAGAAAGTAATACTAATTTAGTTCCATTTTTGATATCAGTTTGAGCAAGAATAACATCTACTCCATATTGTTGTCCTGTAATGGCATTATATAAACAATTAGTGTCAGACAATTTAAAGTTATTATTACTCATTTCATTAATTGCTTTATTAAGAAGAATTATAATGTTTCCCATTTTTTTATTTGCTGGAAGATAAACACTATAATTTTCATCTATTTCAGGGACTTCTATTTCAACTAAAACTTTATTTTTCATTATGATTCATCACTTTCCATTAACTTAATTAATTCATACTTACCTTTTTTAATTAAATAACCTATGTCATCAGTATATTGTTCACTATCTTCACTTGTTAAACCACTTATATTGAAAGCTACTTGACTATCAACGCCCTGACCTATCCAAATTCCAGTAGTTTCATCATATTTATTTTGATAGCAAGATTCAACAATAATCTTACGATATTCATAATAATTATCAATCAGAACATAAGTAGTTTTAGGATATAAATCGATTTGATTGATTAATTTTACTAAGATTTCTTTAGCTTCAGCATTAGTTTCATCTGTAAATATTTCACTTACGCCAGTAATAATTACGATACGTTGACCATCTGGCTGATCATCAATATCTGGAACAGCTTCCCAAGCTGCATTCATGAAAGCAATTGGATCTGTAGTACTTTTAATATCACTAGGAATATCCGTTGTTCTAAATAAATCTAACATTACAACATCTGCATCAGGAACATTACTAATCATTTTTAAAAATTCTTCTAAGAAAGTTGAACCCATTTGCAAATCATTACCAGTTATACCTATAAGATGATTATTTTTAAAATCAAAGGTTGCTGGAGTAATATCACTCATACTTAACCCTAGTGGAACTGCTGAAGTATCTGTAATGTATTCAAACAAGGTATCATGAGTAACTTTACCAGGAATAACGGGAATTGGTTTTGCTTTTTCTTTATAAAAGGAAGCTAGATTAACAGCAACTTGTTTTACAGTATCATTAATTTTGTCTGCTAAATTAATATAAGCTGTTTGGAATTCTAATACTTTTTCATTTACAGTTGTAAGACCACGACCAAACACTCTCTTAGGAACTTGACCTGGCTCAGCATTTAAAATATAACGGAAATCATATTCATCATTAAAACGCAAGGCATAAATTTGAGTAAAATTTTGTGTTACTCTTCCTGAAATCGAATTAGCAGAATTATTAGTTATGATAAAGATAATTCCCATCTTGGATCCTTCACGTAATAGCTTTGTTAACGAATCTTCAGTTGATTCATAACTTTCTTGATAGGCATCATAATTGTTTAAAATAACACAAATGAGTGGTAGTTTTTCTTCACTTTTTTCAACATATTGAGTAAAGTTACTACCATATTCTGATAGTAATTCTTTACGGCGATTGAATTCTTTCTCAAGCATTTGGAATAAGCTATTAACTTTATCTTCATCATAAGCGGTTACATAATCCCCTACTTGAGGAACCTTATTAAATACTTTTAAAATTTCAGCACCAAAGTCCATAATATAAAAATTTACTTCTTTTGGAGAATGGAACATGCAAGTTGTATAAAGCATTGTTGTTAAAAGATTTTCTTTTCCACAACCAGTTATACCATATATAACTGTATTGCCGGCTTCCGCTAAATTTTGAGTAAGTAAACCTTGAATTTGATTTTCTGGATCATCATATTCACCTATAATTGCTTCAATACAATATGGTGTTGGCTTATAATTGTATTTTTTGATAATATTTCCAGCATATATTTCATTTGGAATGCTAGGTAACCATAGTTGGTTAGGATATAAATGTTCTTTGGAAGATAAATCAATTAAATATTTAACTATATTAGTTAATTGTTCACCAATATCAATTTGTTCTTCCTTTTTTATTGTATTGTTAATTCGTTTAATAACTGTACCTGTATCATTAATAAATTCAACAGAATCTTCAATTTTTTTACTTAAGGTATCAGTTGGAACATATTTTGCTCCTGTCCAAGCTGATTGACCTAGTTCAAAGATTTCATCATATCCAACTTGTAAATAGAAGCGACCTGTTTCTTTGATACTAGCAGCTTCGGGACGTTTTAACATTTCTATACTATCAGCAGCTGTTTGAACTTTTAAGCAAACTTTGAATTTAGTATTAGACCAAATTTGATCATCAACGACACCACTAGGTTTTTGGGTAGCAAGGATTAAATGCACACCAAGTGAACGTCCTATACGAGCTGTAGAAATCAACTCATCCATAAAATCTGGTTGTTGAGCTTTTAATTCAGCAAATTCATCACTAATTATAAATAGATGAGCTATTGGTTCTTTAACAGCTCCTTCACGATAATATTTTTGGTATTTGTAAATATCAATAGTTGATTCTCCAAGGGCATCTCTGACTTCGTTAAACCATTTTTGACGACGTTTTAGTTCACTATGTATGGATACTAATGTTCTGTTCATTTCAGATGTATCCAAGTTAGTAATAGTACCAACTAGGTGTGGTATTTTAATTCCTTTTTCACGATTTTCAAAAGCACCTGCTAGACCACCACCTTTATAGTCAATTAAAACAAATTGGACTTCGTTAGGGCTATAGTTAACACACATTGATAAGATATAAGTGATAATAAATTCTGATTTACCTGAACCGGTTGATCCAGCGATAAGACCATGCGGACCATGGGCTTTTTCATGAAGATTTAATTCAAATAAATTACCATCCGGATGTACTCCTACGGGAGCACTTAAAGATAAAGTTGGATCATTAGTTTCCCAACGATTACCAATATTAAGTTGCTCTATTTTACCTACCTTATACATTTCTAAAAATTCTAAAGTAGTTGGTAGTTGAGAAGCTACTTCAGATGAAGCAATTGGAATATTAGAAACCTTATTAATAATTGAGGTTAAATCAGAATAATTACAAAATTCAGGGATAAAATTCTTTTGATTATTACTTTTTATTTCTTTATTAAAAATATGTGCTTCTACATCATTAACATCTACAAAATTTTCACATCTACTAGGTAAATTTTTAATATTTTTTTCAAACATTAATAAGGAGAAACCATAATTTTTGGTAGATTTAAGAAGTTTTTCAATAATACCAGTATTTTTTATATGATAGATATCATCGGTTATTATTAGAAAATAACTATCAAATAATTTATATAAATTTTTATCATCAAATGATGAATCAATATCTTGCATATTATTTTCTTCGGGATTTTTTAATGCATTAACACGTTCTTGATAAATGGTTTCAAGATACGAAGATATATCCTTTAAATCTTCATCTTTAGTAGCAAAGAAACGTTTATCACTATTGTTACTAATACAATGAGAAAGATATTTATATTGATGCCAAATATAGCTATTTTTTTCAGATACTAAGAAAACTAATTTTAAATCATGACTACTATGATAAGTTATTAATTGAATAAGTAAATTATCTATATAAGCTTTTTGATTACTACACTCCATTATTATAGGATAAATATTGTTAGTAATTAAAGATTCAACAATGGGAACTTTGTTTAATTTCAATTCTGTTGTAGCCAGTTTTTCGGTTTCTTCAGCAAGAGAATCTTCTATAAGAGTAAATTCTTTTTGTTGATAATCTAAGTTAATAAATGCTGGAATACTACCGCATCCAAGACGAAGAGATAAGAATTCTTTATCTTTTATTTCACGACTCCAAAAGTCAGATGTTTTACTTAATATTGTATTTATACACTCTTCATATGTTGGAAATAATTCTTTTAAAGCTTGTTCTTGTTTTAAAATTGTTTCAGAAATAATTTTCTTTTTACTTTCTAAGTATTCAGTATATTTACGAATGCGATTTTCTTCCGCTTTTTTATCACGATTTTTTTCATATTTTTCAGTGAGAATTGGGAAGACGATTGTTCCAACAGCTAGTGAAACACAAGTTACAATAGATAATAATTCTTGTTCTAGTGTTGAGGTACCACTTGCTAATTTAAAAAGTGATGTAACACCTGTAATCATAGATACAATGCTCATTACAACAGAACTACCAATAGTTAAAAAAGCTGGGGTTTTGGCATTTTCTACTTTTTCTGGTGGATCAATCAAAGATATTTGTTCATTTTCAACGCTCGGTCTTAAAGATGGTGTATGAAAGAAATATTCATTTTCTTTGTATAAATTGGTATTTTTTTCTTTGGAAGTTAAATCAGTAAATTTAGAGTTGGTGTTACGAGATAAACGATATATTTGTAAAGAATTTACTTTTACTAAAGATGGAATATTATTAATTCTGATAAAGCTACGCATCCAAATTACTTTTAAACCAAAGATAAATATTTTATCACCATAGTTAAGTTTTTGATGAGAAGCTAAAATGTCATTAACATAAATAGCCGGTGAATTTTCAGCGACGGTAATCCACCAATCACCATTGTTATCACGATCAAGAGCAATATGATTAGGAGAAACTAAATCATTTTTATAAATAATATGATTGTTACTATTAGAACCAATTAAAATTTGTTTATTCGTAATAGGAATTTCATAATCAATATATTTATCAGCTTTTGAAGGCAAGCAAAAAAGAAAGATGTATTCTTCACAGTCATTAAAACAAATGGTAAAAGTTTTAAACTCTTCTAGAACAATCTTATTTTGTGGATACTTACTAGTATATAAGCTTATATTTTGATTTTTGTATATAACCCATTGTTTACTTTCTGTTTGAATATAAATCATTTTTTCTTCTTTATCTACTTCAGAAATATAACTTATAGAAAATGATTCATCAATCTTTTCTGGTAATTTATAAGGTCTTACATTGTGTTCGTTACCAATAAATAATTTCATACAAATACACCTTTTACTATTCTTTCTATTATCAATTATAGCATATTTAGTTTAATATTAAATAGTATTTTTTTTATTTAACCTAGTTTTAATCTAACAACACTATTTTCTTTAACATATAAATCTTTTTCTGGTAATTGATAAATAATTTTATCCCCTTCTCCTTCGGTTTCTATTTTAAATTGTTTTAATTCTTGCTGGGCTTCTTTTAAGGTTTTATTAGTAACATCTGGCATTTGGATATATTTAGTATCTAACCATGTATATTCACGAGGTGTTACTTCTTTACTTGGAGGAATATTTTTGATGCTGATGATACTTTTTAAAATTCTTTTAGCAATAGGTGCTGAGACTGTTCCACCATATTGAGTTATGCCTTTGGGATTGTCTACTGCAACGTATACAACATACTCTGGTTTATCAGCTGGCATAAAGCCAATAAAGGAAACAATGTAATTACCACTCATATAAAGGCCATTATTTACTTTTTGTGCAGTTCCTGTTTTACCACCAACACGATAATTTTCAATGTAGGCATTTTTACCTGTACCATGACTAACAACGCTTTCTAGGGTATAACGAACCATTTTAGAGGTTTCTTCACTGATAACACGTCTTTTTAGTCGAGGCTTATTTTCTTTGATAATATCTTTTGTTTCTGGCTCAGTTAAATATTTTACAATATATGGAGTATATAAATTTCCTCCATTAATAGCAGCACTAACACCAGTTACTTGTTGAATTGGAGTAACACTTATGCCTTGTCCAAAGGAAATAGTTGCTTGTTCAACGGGACCAATTTTATCTTTTGCAAACATAATTCCTTTAGATTCACCATTCAAATCAATACCGGTTTTCTCGGTAAAACCAAACTTTTCAACATAACTATATAAACGATCGGTTCCTAGTTTTTGCCCCATGACAACAAATCCAGGGTTGCTTTGGGTCAATACACGAACACTTCAAAAAAATTGTTTTCTTATATATTAAGTGGTTGTACGTTTTGAATTTTAAAAATGATAAAAAAATAATAAATGTTATGTGCATAACATTTATTATTTTTTTACTATAGCTAAAAATTTAAATACCATTAATAGTAATACAATCCTGATAAAAAGTCTTATCTAAAATCTTTGATACTATAGATTATAGATGCAAATCAATATGCCGCTTAATTAGAGAAATAAACAATTTTTAATAGTAAAAGCAAAAAGAAATTGTGAAAAGCTAATAATTTGCTTAGTACTCTTTATCATTAGTTAAAAATTCAAGATGTTAATAATCTATGTTTGCTTTTGCTACATCTATTGCTGGTCGTACACCATAAGGCTCAGCATTGGTAACTGTCAAATCATGCAAAGCAATATGTGAACCATGAGGACCCCAAACATGAATAGAGTTAATAGATCTTGGTGTTTCTAACCACCATGCCCATATTTTTGACTGACTTTGTGCAAAAATTGTATTTTCTAATAAATATGTATAATTTAATAATTCATTATTTTTATTGGTAGGTATATTATTTTTTCCAGTTCCTTTTCTTAATTCTTGTAATGTAAGAAGTCGTGCAGAATACCCTTCATAACTAAAATCAGATGGTAAAATTCCTGCTTCTGTTTTATTCTCATTTTCATCACTAACTATATTTCGGATACTATTTTTCAATTTAACATTTGGCCATTGAGAAACTGTTGGCAATCCCTTTATCGCTTCTGTCGGACCTTTGTTGTTGCTTGAAGCATCATATATATACCTTTTGTTAAGATCTGGTTGACCAGCATTTATATTATTGTAGTATATTAAAACTGCTGTATCTTCTTCGAATTCTTTTGTTGTCGTATTATAGTAATCACTTACAAAATAAAATCTTTCAGTATCTGAGTCATATATGCCATCACCATTTACATCACAATCGAATGCATCTCCATTTGTTAAAATACCAGTCGTCCCAATATTTCCATATGCAATTGAATCACCTCTTTTAGCTACAATTTTTCTGCATAAATAATTATCTTTATAATCGCATACTTCTTCATGAAGTTTTATTGCCCTTTTACATATGTATTTGTTTAATTTTATTCTAATGTCTCCGTTTATATTTGGTATTATTAAAATTTCATTATTATACTGATATTCGTTATTTATCGAAAGTCTTTTGTTATTCATGTATATCAACAAATTACTATTAGACGTATTATAAATATTTAGGTTTAACGTGTCTCCCTCAATAACTTCTTTTGGTAAATCATTATTATTGGAAATATTAATATAATCAACATTATATATTCTTCTAAATTTAAAAGCTAAAACAAAGTTCTCTGCTTCGTTACTAACGCTAGCATTCTCTTTATAAGATATTTTTATTTTCAATCTTTTTTTTACTCCTAAGGAACATTGGTTATTTTCACAGATTTTATCTTTTAAGTTATAATTTATAAAATCAAATTTCAAGTTTTCATTATCAATTGTAGCTTCACCTATTCCCATAGGAACATTACCTAGATTATAAACATCAACATTATAGATAACGTATGAATTTTTATTATTTAAGCTGATACTGCCAGAAATATTAGCAACATTATAATCTTCGTAATAACTAGTTGCTTCACTCACATTATCAATATTAATATTCATTACTCTTACATCTTTGTCTATTCGTACATTAGCACTTATATCTTTAATCGCTAGATCATTTTGAAAAGCAGAGAATCCTATGTTTAAAAATACGATGATAAAAAGTAGTATTACTGTAAAAAAATAAAATAAGATATTACTTTTTTTTTGTGGATTTCTTTTTCTATTATATTTCATATTTTTTCTTATCACCCTTTAACATAATTATTATAAATATTGTAACACACTAATTAATTATTTGTTTAATTATTATATAAAATATGAATTGTTTTTTTGTACCAGGTATTTTAGATTTTAAATAAAATATTTTTTTAGAATATTTATGGAATATTGATTGTTTTATAATATTCAAGATGAGTTAAAATTTCTTTATTAATTATTTTTTATTGTTAAGATATAGATAGTTCAATAAATGTAACATGATATTTTATATTATTTGTAATAATTTATGTGTATTTAACACAAACTAACATATTTATTTTTTGCTATATTAGTCAGAAAAGTGAAACATCTTATTACTAAATTCTATTTTCTTAATTATTTTGGGATTATTAAAATTAAAATAGATAGTAAATATTACCTTTTGGCGATTATTACTTATTTTAGTTATTTCCACTTTTTCAATTAATATTCTTATAAGATTTGGAAGTTCATTTTTTAATTCAAATTTTTTCAGCAAAAATTTATTTAGTTTGTCTAATTTTTGGGTATTTTTTTGCTTTTCAAGATACTTATTATTTATTTTTTCTATTTCTGCTTTTAGCTTTACAATTTGAGTATTAAAGGAATCATTTTTTTTCTTTAGTTCAGAATCACTTATAATTCCTTTTAGATTTAAATCTAATAACCTTTCTTTTTGCTTATCAATACTAATTATTTCGTGATATAAAATTTTAGAGTTTTTATTTTCTAAAGTATTGATTATTATATTTTTGTATTCTCTTGATATAGAGGTTAAATAATCTTTTTTATTATTCAGCAGTTCATCAAAAAGAGATATAAATATTTTATCTATGTATGCTTCTTTTATTATTGGTGATTGACATGCTCTAAGTCCATTAATTTTATAATTTTTGCAAACCCAAATTGGAGATGACGCACGATTGCCACCAGAACATCTTATATAAATTTTTTGACAATGAGAGCAAATTAATTTACAAGTATATTTGGAATTTTCAAGGCCTTTGGTACTATTTAATATATGACGTGATATATTTTTTTTACGCAATTCATGGATGTTATTCGCTTTATTCCATAATTCTTCCGATATAATGGCAGGTATTCTTTTATCTTTTTCAATTATTTGTTTATTTTGGGCAACTTTTATTTTTTTATGAGTTTTGTAATCCTCAATTTCAGTAAGGCGAGCTGTGTAATATCCTTTATATCGAGGATTAGCTAAAAATTTAGCTAGGGTTGTTTGGGAATATGCTTGACCTTTGCTGTTTAAATACCCCATTTGAGCTAGTTCTTCGCCTATTTTTTTTAAACTTACTTTCCCACTAGCATAAGTTGTAAATAGATATCTAATTATTGGAGCTTCTTTTTCATTTATCTTATACATGCCATTCTTTTTGTAATAACCTGTTAAATTACCACCAATAAGTTTGCGGTCTTTAATCATTCTAATAATACCAAATTTAACTCTCTCTGATAATTTTCTTACTTCATCTTGAGCTAGACTAGACATTATCGTTAAGCGAAACTCGGCATCTTCTTGGATGGTATTTAAATTATCTGCTAAAAAATAAACAATTGTTCCTTGTTTTAATAAATATTCGGTATATTTAATACTATCGACTGTATTCCTTGAGAATCTTGAAATTTCTTTAGTTAGTATCAAATCAATATCACCTAAGCTGGCATCTTCTATCATATGTAAAAATTGTGTTCTTTTTTTTACAGCCGTTCCACTTATTCCTTCGTCAATATATCCTTTGATAAAATGCCAATTTATATTTTCATTAATCATTTCTTCAAAATAATTTTGTTGATTTTCTAGAGAATTTAATTGGTCGTCTTTATCGGTGGAGACACGAGCATAATAAGCTACTTTAAGAGGCATATCATAAATTGTTTTACCTTTTCTTAATTCTTCACGAGCTTTTTTTATATCCATTTTTTCCTAGCCTTTCATATTTTTGTTTATATAAATTTACTTTGTTATAGCTCTTTTACTTTTATATTCATTATTTATTTTGGTCATTCTTCCTAAAAGTGATTTTTCCATTTCAGTGTATATTTCTAAGTCAATAATCTTTTCTTCATATAATTCTCTATTTATAATTAGACGCCACTCTAATATTTTATATTCAAGTGGTAAATACTTAGTATTATATTTAATTTCAATATCATTTTCTAAGTTATACATTTTTTCCTCCAATACTAGTGAATTTTATGAAAAATTTTAAAAAAAATGAATAATATCTTTTTATTAGACATTATTCATTTCATTATTTGAATATTTTAGGAATATAATTATCTAAAATATTTTTTAAAATTATTGGAATATTATTTAAGAAATCTTCAGTTTGTTTGTTATCCGATTCTTTTGAAGAAACGTTTTTTATCGGAAAATCACTAATTCCTTTTATAGCAAGAAATTTGACTTTATTCTTTTGACAAATATATGATAAAGCCCCACATTCAGTATCTGCAATAGTAACATTGTTATCATTTAGTAACTTCCAATCTTCTTGCCTTACCACCGCTCTATCTGCTGTTGCAATAAAACCTGTTTTAAAATTAAAATCCAAATAATTTGTATCTATGTTAGTAGTAAACATTTCTTTAAATAGAGGTTCATAGTCAGGAATAGTACAATCATATTGGCCAGCTTTGTTTGGTATAATAATGTCTAGAGTATCATTAGATGTATCTATTCCTCCACATGTTCCAACTAATATTAGGTGATCAATATTAAATTTATCTATCATATATTGCACGGATGCTACCGAATTAGTTTTCCTAACCCCCGTTCTAAAATATAAGATATCATTATTAATAAAATATTCTCCAAGCGGAAATACATTACAATCTTCTAAACTTTTATTGAAATAGTATAAAACATATTTCCATTCGTTATTAGCAGTTACACAAATAGCTTTCATAAAATCTTTACCTTTCTTAAACTTATGATATATGAAAAAAAAGTCTATGTCTATATTTTTTTCTTCAATATTATATGTTTAAAGTATTATCTTCGACTTCTGTCATTACATTCTTATAATCGATAACTTTAATCTTTTTTCTTTATTATTTTTATAAACATAAAGCGATAATATTGTTGAAAAAGATGGAGTTTGCACTAATAAACAACGGATATAATAACATTTTTTCTTTTTTGGTATCATCAGCATATTTATTTTATCTAAGGCAATCAGTTCAATTTCATAAGAGACCACTTTAGTATAAATTATCTTGTATTGTTTTAAAATTTATTTATAATTTCTTTTAAATTTTTAAATAGCATTACATGTTCTTCAATAGCGTCCGGACCAAATAGGTCATGTTTAGTTGCAACTTTTTGGCCACCAAAATGTTCATAAAATTTAATGGTGGGATTACCTTTTAAAACATTTAAAATCATTTCGTTATAACCAATATTTATTAATTCGTTGATGCCGGTTAAAAATAATTTTTTGCCAATTTTGTTACCTTGGTATTCTTTTAAAACATATATAGCGTTTATTTCGCCACAGTTTGGATAGCTAGAATTTCTAGATTTTCCATAAATTAAAACACCAACTACGTTATTAGCGACTTCTGCTACGTAATAATTATTTTTAATTGGAATTTTAGCAGCTATTTGATTAGCTTTTTCATTAATACCATTAATTTTTTCTTCTAAAATAAAGTCTGATAAAAGACCTTTATAAGTTGTTTGCCAAGTATACGCTAACACTTCTGCTATTTTTTTCGCATCACTAGGTCTGTCTCTTATACACATCTGACGCTGCCGACGAAGAGGATAGTGTAGATC
>ENA-OUUV01000587-OUUV01000587.1-human-gut-metagenome-genome-assembly--contig:-NODE-587-length-21972-cov-4.718301_pt1 | contig 21972 bp, 19 predicted proteins | sample MGYA00237952_ERZ548838 | MGnify/ENA primary metagenome ERZ548838 (study PRJEB26490, sample SAMN05194705) | human gut metagenome | biome: terrestrial biome; feature: human-associated habitat; material... | reverse complement strand
CTTCTTTTTGCTCACAAATTTGATTCATGTATTCTGGTTTAAAAGATCTCAAGTCGAGTAAGCTATAATCTATTTCTTCTGCATTAAATAGGTATTGTAAAGAAAATTTTTGAATTATTAAGACTAATAAGATTCTTATATCTTGGAAATTATTAACCTTTTTTAACATTCCGTATGTAAGTTTATTTTGTTTTATCTTGGAGGTAGTTAAAAATTGTAATGTTGAATCAAAATAAGAATTTATATATTCTAACATTGTTAGGTCATTACTTAATTGCCAAATAATATTTTCAATAATATGAACTTGTTTACTTAATTGATAATCATAAAAATTAGTTGGCAAGCTTTTAGAGATATGTTTTAAATATTTGGCATTTACATTAGTTAATTTATCCGCTTCTTCTTCTAGTACAAAACCTTGCTTAGTACATTCATTTTTTAGCAATTTATAAAAAACAAGATATAATTCTTCACTTTCTAATCCATATTTATACTTTTTAAAATGTTTTAAATAATTAATAGCAGCATTTTTAATTATTAAAATATTATTTTCCTTAACTTCTTTTGTTTTATCTGTATATTTTACTTTAATACTAAAAAAGATAAAATGACTTAAAAAGTCTAAAAGTTCCTCAGGGGAATTAACTTTTTTGACATCTCTTTTAGGAATAGTATAACAAATTGTAATATCACGATGAGCTTTTTTAGGATGAGGATTGTCTAAAATAAGAGCAATAAATGAACATAACCAAGGCATATCAATCCATTCTTCATTAAAATATAATCTATTATCACTAAGATCTAAATAAAACGATTTATTTAAAAGATTTTTTTTAACTTTTCTTGTTAAATCTAAAACATTTTTACATTCTATGTTAGTAATTTTAGCAATAGAAATTTCACCGATTGAAGTTTTTTCATTTAACTTTTTTTTAATTTGTAGTAAATACTGTTTATATTTGTAAGCAATGTATTCATTGCTGTTAATAATAATTTTTAATAAATATAAATTATAAAGATAACTTTGACGGCCTTCATGGTTATAGTAGTATTCAGTATTTTCAATTAGAAAATCTTGATTGCTGATGAGTTTAATAATAGCATCAATAATAACAGAAATATTTTTTTTAGATTTTTTTTGAATACTACTTACTTCCATACTTTAATCTCCTTATAATTTTTCTACAGTTTCGTTCATTATTGAATATAAATAAATATTAGTTTTTTTATTTGAAATTTTTTCAATATAATTTTTATAGCCATTTAATTGTTTTAAATAGTTTTCATCTTTGATGTTACTTAATTTGTAGTCAATGATATCAATACGATCTTTATACTCTAGCATTAAATCTATTATACCATGATATTCAGTGTCTTTTTTGATGTAAATAAATTCATATTCTTTATATATAGTAGCTTCTTGAATATTAGATAAGAGTTGGTTAGTTAAGAATTTTTTTATTTTGGTAGCAATGAATGAATTATCAATTAATGTGTAGTCGGGATTTTTAAAGTTAATTAACTCAAGACTTTCGTGGAATTCTAGACCAAATTCTAAATTATTGGCTGTTTTTTTATCAATAAGTTCATTTAAATTTTTTGAAAAATGTTCTTTTTCAATTTCCGTAGTTTCAGGTAATGTAAGCTCTGTTACTTCGAAATTTTCTACTGCATTATCTGGTATTTTTGGTAATTTTTTATTATTAAATAAATATTCATTAGTAATATTTAACTTAGTTAAATCAATTGTTTCATAATATTTAACAATTTTATCTTTAATAGAATTTAGGATATCTGAGAAAGAACGATATTTTCTTCTTACACCAAGTTCAATAGTATTATTTTCATCTAATAAATATGATTTTTCGTCCACTTTGGGAGTTATCATTATCATTTGCTCTTTGGCTCTTGTTAAAGCAACATAAAATAAACGAATTTTTTCAGATACTTCTTCTTCCAAATAATGATATTTGACAAGATACTTGAGCATTGATTCATTGATTCCTTCACTATAAAAAGGTGTTATGATACCATAAGTATTATCAATTAAGAAACGTTCTTTTAAGTCACTTATATTAAATGACTTGTATAAGCCACTGTAGTAACAAATATGATATTCTAATCCTTTAGATTTGTGAATAGTCATTATTTTGACGGAATTAGAATTACTACCTAAGACACTATATTTCATGTCATAGTTTTTTTCAATTAATTCATTTAAGTAGTCTCTAAATGTATAGATGTTATATCCTAAAGTAGCTAGATTAGACGCTATATCAAGCAATTTATCAATACGCGTTATAGATGCTTCAATGTTAGATATTTGTAATAATTTTTCATACATTTTAGTTTTTTTAACAATTAAATAAACTAAATTACTTATAGTAGAAAATGATAATTGATCACTTAATTCTTTTAGATCATTATAAACTCGGTTATGAAAAAAATCATTGTTTTTAAAGCAAGTAAAGATTTCTTGATCACTTAAGTTATAAAGATAGCTTCTAGCAATACTAACAAAGTCATATTTAAAACTGTTATCAAATTCTTGAAGGTTTATTTTAACAATAAAGTCGATAATATTTTTTAAAATATAGATATCATCAGAATTATTGAGTTTTTCATCTTTATATAAAGTTAAAGGAATTCCCATGTATTCAAAGATTTTTTTATAAAGATTAAAATCAGAAGTACGATCCATTAAAATAACAAAATCGTTGTAGGTAATATCTTTTAAGACTTTTTCATCTTTATCAAATACTTGGTAATGATTATTAATTTTTTCTTGAATATCTCTAGCTATAGTAAAAATTTCAATTTCTTCTTTTGTGTATGGACTTTCTTTATCTAACTCATATTCTAAAATTTGGCAATTATAGTTTTGGTCAGTTTTGCCTTCTTCAATATAAGTGGTGTTACCATAAACCATTTGGTGGGATTCGTGATACTCTGCTCCTCCTATTACATTATCCATAACAAGATTAAAAATTTCATTAATGTTATCCAAAACTTCCATACGAGAACGAAAATTTTTAACCAAATCTATTTTAAGACCATTTAAGTGCTGTGCATAATTATCATATTTATTTTTAAAAATGTAAGGGTTAGCATTACGAAAACGATAAATACTTTGTTTGATATCACCAACCATATAAACATTATTATTTTCAATCATACTAATAAAAGTTTCTTGTATATCATTAGTATCTTGATATTCATCAATCATAATTTGTTTAAAATTATTTTTTAATTCTTCGCGAACTTGGGAATTTTCTTTTAAAATTTTAATAGATAACAAAGCAATATCTTGAAAATCATATATTTCATTATGTGCTTTATACTCATGAAGTTGCTTTAAAAAATCTTTGATAATAGCAATGATGCTTCGCGAATATGTGAATATTTTTGTAATGTTTTCTTTTATTGTTTGAGTATTACCATAATTAAGAACAATATTTGATAAATTAGTAAGGGCTTTCTTTAAGTTTTCTTTAGCTTCTTTTTGTTCATCTTCACTACCACGTGGCAAACTAGGAATTTTAATGGATAGCAAAGCATTATAAATTTCATCAATACTTTGGGCATTATAAAGATTAGCTAGTTCTTTTTCACACCTTGTTTCATATTCACCATCCATTAAAAGATAAAAATTTTCGGCTTGTTTATGAATTTCAGAAATTTCATTTTTTAGTAATTTTTCATATTCATTTAAACATTCTATTATAAAGTTGTCACTTAGATATTGAGTTTCATAATTTTCTAAGTATTCTTCTCGATTAGGAAGACCATCTATTTTGGAAGCAATCTTTAAGACGCTATTTCTGATATCTTGATCATCTTTAATACAAAAATCGTTAATTAAATTTGTAAAATCAGAAGTTGGATTGGCATAGTTTTTTTCAAATACTTCATCCATTATTTTAGTTTTTTGCATCTCAATAATAGATGATTCAGAAATACTTATATTATTAGAAATATTAAGTAAATAATGATATTTTTTTACGACGGATAAAGCGAATGAATCAAAGGTCGTGATATAAGCTTGATCAATTAGTTCTAGTTCATGTTGAAGTTGAGGATTAGTAGCTAAACCTTTTTTTATGGATTTTCTTATACGTTCTTTCATTTCACCGGCTGCAGCTTTGGTGAAAGTTAAAATAAGTAATTCGTTAACATGAACACCTGAGTTTAAAATACGCATCGTACGAGCTGTTAAAACAGCAGTTTTTCCGGAACCTGCTCCAGCAGAGACAATAATATTTTGACCATCTTCATCGATAGCTAATTGTTGTTCTTTAGTCCAAGCCATTAGTATCACCTCCTAGAATATCTTCTTTAGTTAGTTCTTTTAACTCGACAATATCGTCAGCTGTTGTGTAGCATAAATCTTTAAATTTACATAGAGCGCATCCTTTATTTTCCTTTCCTATTTTACGAGGAGCAATCGGAAACTCTGCTTCGCTAATTTTTTGGGCACTATTTTTTATTTGAGTTTCGACGATATCACAAATATGATCGATTTTTTCATCTGATAAAACTTTGGCGTAGCTATAAAAAGAATAATCTTTTTTTACTTTCATGCCTTTTATTATGTTACTATCCATGTAAGATTTATCAAAAACAGATAAAATATCAACATTTTCATTAGAATACCCCTGTAATAAAAGATTTTTCTTTTTTAGCTGTTCATAAGAACTAGAGTTATCAACAGTTATTTCGTTGTTTAAAATTTTTTGAAGATAAAAACCGGCTATTTTGACATTTTTTAATTTACGAGAGTTCTTTGCTAAGTAAATATAGATAGGTAATTGCATATCTATTCCATATGGAATTGAAGTTAAACTTAAATTAGGGTTGCCAGTTTTGTAATCAATGATAGCAATGATTGTTTGATCTTTTTCTTTTTTATATTTTATTTTATCAATAACGCCTGTAAAAGTTATTTTCATATCACCGCTAAGACTTGTATAAACACGTTCTTCATGTAATTCATCTTTTAAATCTGTAAAATTTTCTTGTTCGCTGATCGTTTCAATTATAAAAGCTAATTCTTTTTTTAAACGTTTTAAAAAAAATTCTTCTTTAGGAGTAAAGTCATGTTCTATATCATTGACTTCTTTATCCCAAAGCTCATCATAAGATAAATTATTTTGATTAAAAGTTTCCAAAATTTTATGAAAAAGTGTTCCTATTATTTGAAAAAAAGTTTCTTCATAAATGTTTAACTTCAAAATATAGTTTGCATAATAAGAAAAAGGACAACGATTGTATTTATCTATACTACTATATGATAAAGTTAGATGATTATTTAAGTATTCTTTAAAATCATTCTTGTTAATGCCTGTGAAAGAGTGTTGATAAGTATTATATGGCAATGTTAAATAATGTTTATTTAAACTATAAAGTTGTGAACTTTTAGTACCATATTTATAAAATTCATCTTTTAAAGAATTTAGTTTAATTTTATTATAAAGATTTGAATAAATGTTCTCGATGTGATTATTTCGAATAATTTCATAATTTAATTCTTCGTTAATATTAGAAATATTAAAATCTTCCCCATCGGCTTTTAATTTATAAGTTATTATAACGTTATTTAAACTAGTTAATTTGTTTATTAAAGTTAATCTTTCATTAATATTGTAATCAACAGTATATGATATGCTTAATTCTTCTTTATCTTTATCAGTTAAATATTCCTCATCTTTGTGTATAACAGGGAGAATTCCTTGGTTAAAAGACATAATGAAGATATAGTCATCATCTCTGAATGGATAATCTAAATTCTGTTCATGAATCGAATTTTCTAAATCTTTTGTTTTTATTTTTATGGCTTTTATATCTTGTTTAAGCATTGGATAAATTAGTTCATAATTATCAAAAGAAGCATACTTGTTAACAGCAGTTATTAACTGATTATAAATCTCTTCAGCATCTTTGGAATTAGCTAAGTTTTTCACTTCTTCTAGAGTTTTCGAAATATCAGAATTATATAATTCAAAAAATTTAGTTACAATAAAAGTTCCATAAATACTTTGTTGTTCTTGTAAAGTAATAGGTAGATTAAACATAGGAAAAATACGCTTAATTAGCTTACGATACGAATCATTAAGATTTGTTAGGTAAATATTAGATGGACTAATGCCAGATTTTATTAAACTACATATTTTATTAGCTACAAAAACTACTTCGTTTTCAATAGAATCAATTTCGTAGATTTGATGTTTTGTGGAAGTAATTTTATTGTTATTAATAATTTCAACATCAGTTATGTTGCATAAATTTTTTTTAGTAAAAAGTAATTCCTTAGTTTCAGGCAGATTATAAAAGAAGATACGACGATTTTTTAAATTGTTAATAAATAATTTGTTAATTTTTAAAAGATTTTGATTGATTAATTCTTTTTTTAATTTTAAAAGAAATTGTAATTTAGAATTTTGGTAAGGTTTATCTTCTAAATAATACATATTATTTAAATATATTTTTGCAATATCATAAATAACATTATATTGATCCATAATATATTTAATTGTTTTTAAATTATAATCAAAATAAAATAGTCTATTAAATTCATTTATCGTATAAATTTTGATGTTGATAAGTTGTTGGTTATTTAATAATATTTTTTTCTTTTCGTTATTTGTCGTTAAGATTATATCATTATTTTTAAACATTATTACCACCATTTTTTATTTTAGCATAAACCTTGTATAAATGGTAATCTTATCTAAACTTATAATCGTTTTGAATAAGAAATTTAGCAAAATTTGTTAAATTAACAGCATTGTCTAATTTATTTAATATTTTATTATTTTGAATAATTATGATACTTGGATATTCAGTTATATCATAATCTTTTAGTGCAGTTTTTTCAGTTTTAGATAGGTTATCAATGTTAATAATATTAAGACTTGTATCAAAAATAGAAGTAAGATGTGAGGCATTATTTACTAAAATTTCACATTCGTCACATTTGTTTTTTACTATTAAATAAAGACTTTTTTCTTTGCCATTTTCAATATGTGACGGTTCAAATGTATAGTTTTGTGCATTAAAATTAAATAGTTCATGTTTATATTGAATTTTTTCTTTCGAAAATGGTTCAGAACATCCTGTTTGTTCTAAACAAAGATTATTGTTATCTAAATATAGGTACTTTTTATCAATAACAATGTAATTCTTTTTATCTTGATAAGCACCTTTTATAGAAAATTTGGCATTTTCAATATTTTTATCGTTGTAATTTATAGTTATATTGTAAATATATTGACTATTTTTTAAATTATATTCTTCTTTGATAGTACCATATTCTTGAGAATTACTATAAATAATAATTTCTTTCTGCCATGTTCCTTCTATTGAAGCTGCTTTTTCTTCTTTTTTATTACTATTCAAAAAGATACAACATACTAAAATTAGAACAATTATTGTCATAATTGTAGGTATAATAAATTGACTTTTTTTCATAAGAATCACCTGCCAAAAATTATAACACAACATTAAAGTTATGGAATATTTATTTGTTATTTTTAAGGTGTTTTCTTCAAAAAAAAACCAATCCATTACTAGATTGGTTATTTATTTAGCTCGAAAAAAATCGAGCATATTTCACAATGGGGCCTTAATTTAACGTGTTTACAAAAAATTGGCACAAATCTATGAATTGAGATTGACTCAATTACTTGAATAAAATATACCACAACATTTTGACATTTGCAAATAGTTTATAAATTATTACTAGATCGATGATATAATAAAAATCAAAACATCTATAAATTATTAGGAGGATCTTATGAATGATGATTCTATTTTAAGAGAAATAAAAAATTATATGAACAATCCTTTGAAGTATGCAATATTACTAGAAGGCAACTGGGGAACAGGAAAAACTTATTTCATACAAAACAAACTAAAAGAATTAAATGTTATCTACTTGTCTTTATATGGAGTAAATAGTATTAGTAACTTAGCAATTCAATTGTTTTATCAGGTTGCTCCGTTTAAAAATAATAAGTTATTTAAAAGGCTAACTCCATCAAAATCAAATAAAGTTGGATCTATTGGCACAGTATTTTTGTCATATTTAGAAAACAAATACAATGTATCTATTAATGAATTATTTAACCTAATACAGAATGTAGATATAAAAGATAAACTTATTATAATTGATGATTTTGAAAGAACAACATTAAATATTGATGAGGTTTTAGGATTTATTAATAATCTAGTTGAGCATAATAAAACTAAAGTTATGATAGTCGCAAACGAAGAAGAAATAAAAAGTAATGAAGCTTATATGAAGTACAAAGAAAAATTAATATATCAAACTTTTAAATATCAACCTAATTTAGATGAGATATATGATTCATTGACAAAAAATGAAGACAAATGTTTAAAGAATAATAAAGATTTCGTTTTAGATGTACTAAAAAGAAAAAATCATCAAAACATAAGGACAATTCAGTTTATTATTCAAAGGTATAAGGAGTTGATTATAGAGTTAGATGAAATTATAAAAAACTCTGTTAATAAAAGTATTGCAAATGAGATAAAAGAAAAGATTTTTAAATATTTAGTAGTAGCATCAGTTCTATATAAGATTGGAGAAACGTTACCAAAGTCTGATAATGATGCAGATATTTCCTTTGTTGAAATAAATAACAGTTTAGGCTCTGCAATTACTTCATTTAAATTTGTTAATGATTTTATTCTTGGATACTCTCTTGACAAGGACAATACTTCAAAGGTGTTGAAAAATTATTCAAAAGAAGTTTTATCAAATATTACCAACTCAAATAATCCTTTATATGTTTTAAGTTCATGGTGGGAAGTAGAAGATAAAGAAATAATTGAAGGCAATAGTAAATTAATATCGAGTTTGAAGAAAAACGAATGTGATTATTCTTTTTATCCAAAAATACTAATTTATCTAGTAAATACATCTGAGATTGGAATAAAACCCAATATTAAAGATGAAGCAATTAAACTTATGAAATCAAATATAAAATTATCTGAAGAAGAAGTAAGTTTAGGTAATAGAATGCTTGATACTTTACCAGAACATCTTAAAGAAGAATATTATAAATTGAGAAAAGAACTTGATGAAGATGTTGAAAAACATAATAAATCAATAAAAGTAGATAAATATGATGAATTTATTAAAAAACAAGCTGGAAATATTGGATTGGAACTGCACAGATATTGTACTAAAAATGACTACTATTACACTCAAAAGAAAACTTTTATAAAGGATATAGGTATAGAAAATATTATTACTATTATAAAAAAGGGAAACTCCTTAGACATGAGGTTTTTGGTATATCTTTTTTATGATATATATAATTATTCAAACATGGTATCATTATTTCCTGATGATAAAGATTTAATTGTAGAATTAAAAAATTTGATTCAAGAAATAAACAAAAGTAAAATGAGTAAAATGAAGATATTTAATATTAATGTATTTATTAAGTGTTTAGATGATATAATTGGCAACTATGAAAAATAGTGGTTTTTATACCAGACAAACGAATATTCATGTGTTATAATAAATATGTAAACAATTGTACAGGAGGTTGAATTATGATTAGAGTTGCAACAGTTTTTAGTGGCATAGGTTCTATTGAACATGCTTTAGACAGACTAGATATTCCTCATAAAATAATTTTTGCGTGTGACAATGGAGATATTCCTGTAAAATACGATGAAAAAAAAGAATTAGCAAAGATAAAAAAAATGAAGTCTAAAGTTGAGAAGAAGAAATATGTTGATGAATTATATGCTTCTCAAAGTACTAAGCAAAATTATGTTAAGAAGAGCTATATGGCGAATTATGATATAAATGAAGACGATTTTCATTTAGATATTAAATTATTAGATGGAACTGATTATAAGGACCAAGTTGACCTTTTTGTTGGAGGAAGTCCATGTCAATCATTCTCAATGGTTGGAAAAAGAAAAGGTTTAGAAGACGATAGAGGATTATTAATATTTCAGTTTTGTAGATTAGTAAATGAAATACAACCTAAGATGTTTATTTATGAAAATGTTAAAGGATTGCTAAATCATGATGGCGGAAAGACATGGGATATCATTGAAAATGAATTTAAAAAATTAGGATATAAGATTTCAAAACAAATAATGAATTCTAAGGACTATGGAATACCTCAAAATAGAGAGAGATTATTTGTAGTTGGATTTAAAGATCATTCTGTTAAGTTTAAATTTCCTAAGCCTATTCAACTTGAAATTACAATGAAAGACTTATTAGAAGATAATCCTGATTCTAAGTATTATTTAAATGATAAAGGAATAGCATTTGTTACAGATAAGAAAAATCTTCAAAAAAGATTTACACAAATAAATGGAGATATAGCACTTTGTGAAAAAGCAAATCAACAATTCAATTGGCATGGTGATTTCATTTGTGAGGGCCCTAATGAAGTAGATTCAAAGTATTTTTTGTCTGATAAAGTTGCAGATTACGTTATGAAGACAGGTACAAAGAACTTTTATTCAAAACCTGAAATAGATCTAGATATTGCAAGACCATTGCTTTCAACAATGGGAAAAATGCATAGAGCTGGAGTAGATAATTATATATCAAAAGATAATAAAATTAGGAAGTTAACTCCAAGAGAATGTTTAAGATTAATGGGATTTGATGATAGGTTTAAAATTGTAGTTAGTGATACACAAATGTATAAACAAGCAGGAAATAGTATTGTTTCAAATAACTTCATCGAAATTTTGAAACAATTAGATATGTCTATGTTTGGGGAGGATGCTAATGAATAATTTTAAATTAAATGGAAAAGAATATGAAATAATTGATGCAAAAGAAACAATTACAATACCTGATTGCTTTGTTAAAGATCCAAATAAAATTGGAAGTGGACATGGAGAAGCAAAACTATATGTAGGGCAAACAACTGATGAATCAACTATAGATTTTTTCAATAATTTTGATGGCAACTTAAAATGCGTCATGAAAAAAGAAGACTTACAAAAGTATCTATTAGATTGTGAAAATGAATATTTAAATCCTGATCAAGAGTATAGAAATAAAGAAAGAATGCCAGAAATATTTGTAGATCATAACACCAAAGTATCAAGATTAGAAAAGGAATTTTTATATTTTGAAATATATAGAGTTGATGTTAATCCACCTAGAATTTATATAAATTCTAGAGATGGAGCATATGACTTGATAAGAGAAATATCCTTACCTAACATATCTTATGTATCAATTTTAAAGCTAAAAGATTCAAAGGGAGAGTATTTATATTATTTTAGGCCATTTATCGAATATAATATAGATTCACTAAAGGAAGAAGAAGTAATTAGCATTGAGGAAGATGAAAATATAACAACGGCAAAAAGAGAATCTATTATTAAATCAAGAATTGGACAAGGAAAATATAGAGAAAAATTATTAGAAGAATGTCCATATTGTCCAATTACAATGGTTAATGATGAAAGATTATTAATTGCATCTCATATAAAACCTTGGGTAAAATCAAATAACGAAGAAAAAGTTGATCCAAAGAATGGATTTATGTTTACACCAACATACGATAAATTATTTGATAGAGGTTTCATATCATTTGAAGACGATGGAACTATGATAGTTTCTCCTTGGTTGTCTCCAATGAATCAAAAAAGATTAGATATATTCAATGGAAAGAAAATTAGAACTCTACCAACTGAAGGAAGAGAGGATTATCTTTTATATCATAGAGAATTTGTATTTAAAAAATAGACTAGCAGTGTGCTAATCTATTTTTTGTTTTATCTTTCTTTATCAGATTTATTCTTCTTATGAGCTTTTCTATGTAAATCTTCTATAATTGCATCATCCCATTCGTCGTAACGAGATGGTCCTGCTAAAAGCATATTAGTTTCAGGATCAAACTTAACATATTTAGTAATTCTTAACTCTAGCATTGTGTCTTTAATAGTTTGCAAATCATCAGAACAATACTTTGATAATTCTAAAGCATTTATTTCATCGTTGAATAGAATCATACTTAGAAAGCCTTTCGCATTTAAAGATAAATCTTTGTCAGTTAAATATTTCATAATTGACTTATACATTGTGTAATGTTTCATTTTTATTATTCTCTTGTCCTTTCTTTTTCTTTAGGTCTTTCTGTTTTGAATAGACCCATATTTTCTAATTTTTCGAAAAAGGATTTTGGAATAATCTTATTTATTACTTCAGATAATAACAAGGTTTTAATTTTCTGAATCTTATCTTTTAAGACAGACATCCATTCTTTTAAACTCAAGTTTTCTTTTTTTAAAGCAGAGTTGGATTCTACTAAACTTTTATTACTTTCATCTAAATCTTTAATCTTATTATCTTTTTCTTCTAGTTGTTCTTTATAATATCTAACTTCTTTTTTATGATTAACTAAGTCTTCTTTATACTCATTAACTATATTAGTTATCTCATTAGTATTAAGAATATTTTTTGTACTCTTTCTAGAGTCTTCAATATAGTCATTAATTATTTCTATATCTTCTTTTGAGATAGTGAAGTTGTTCTTATTTAAAGTTTATTGTTTAAGATTATTTACTAATTTATAAACATCTTTAGATTTTTCATTTAGCTTTTCAGCATCATTATTCAGTTTTTGTAAAGACTCTTGACTCTTTTGAATATTTCTTGTTGATTGTCTATAATGAGCCTTATCATTTACATTAATATCTTCATTTTTACCTTCTTGTTTTAGTTTTAGAGTATAGTCTCCTTTATACATTTCATTAAATTCTTTGATACATTTTTCTCTCATATCTTTTAACATTTGTTGAAACTCAGGTCGATGTTCCATATCTTTTGCAGACATTCCAGCATCTTTATAAACCCTATAGATTTTATAACCTTTGTAATCACATAATGCTTTAAGTTTTTCTTCTTGTTCACCTAAACTAAAACCTTCACGAGCTTGATCTTCAGTAGATACTCTAATATAGATTCCTGCTACTATATCTTTTCTTTCTTCATCCATAAACATAACTCCTTTCTTACTAAAAAAAGAGAGTCAAAAGTATTCTACGAGTAAATACTTCTAACTCTCATTTGTTTATCATTATAAATTTTTTCCAATATTCTTTTTCTTTGTTTCTTCATCGATGTACCTCCATTTCTAGAGAATACCTGTTTCATTGGTTATTTATATTAATCATTTTGCAAATGAAAGTCAATAGTATTAACCAAAGTATGCCTGTTTTAGTTGAGAACTTAGTTCTGAAAAAGGGAATTGGTTCTCATAAGAATTGATAAAAAAGTAGTCTTTACCATTTAGAAATAGAAAAACATAATTATTGATTTCTATCTTGTGTGGGTCTAGATAAGCCATATTAGTAGGTTCTAGCCTTATTAGAGCTCCTTTCTGCACCTTTACCTTAATAGATGCATATTTGCTGCCCAATTTATCTTTTTCTCTAAATCGGGGCTTAAATTGATTTCTTGTCTGATTTCATTAATCATAATCGTCTCATTCCTTTCTTAAACACAAAAAAACTCAATTTTAGCAATTGAGTCTATCTGTAAGTCGAAAAATTTCGACGATTTTCATAAATGGGGCGGAATATGGGGATCGAACCCATGCATGCCAGAGCCACAATCTGGTGTGTTAACCACTTCACCAATTCCGCCATGAATAACAATAGAATAACATTTAATTGAAGAAAAAGCAAGTATATATTATAATTATTTTAGGATGTGATTATATGTTTTACTATAAACTAGATTTACTATTAAAAACTAGTACAACTAGTAATAATTTCTTTAAAAAGTTACAATATGAATTTAAAGATTTGTTTGATGACTTTGCTGATTTTTTTGATCTTATCAAAACTCATACTTATGATGTTTTATGTCAAAAATTTGATCCACTTGTTGTAAATATGTTTGGAATTGGTCTTATCTTTCTTCTTATTATGCTTATAGCAACCAAGATAATTAATAAGTAATGACACTATTTTTCTTGAAAAATATATCAATCAAATGTAAACTATATGTTAGGGAGTGATAAAATGGAAAAAAAGAAAAATGTTGTCGACAATACAAAAGTTGAAGAAACTAATAATGAAGGCTTTGATGAACTAACAACAGAAGATCGTTTAGTTAGTATTGAAAAAAAAGTAAATGCTACTTTAATTTTAGTTGTTATTATGGCTATATTAGCTATTATTAATCTTTCTATATTAGTAAGTAATAATTCTGGACAAACAACTACTAATGAAGATTTAACGCCAAATAGTACTGATACTTCAGCAGATTATGACGTTAGTGAATTTGATGAAATTAAAGCTAGTGACTTAAGCAAAGAATCAAAAAATAAAACAATTGTTGTTTATATAGGTAGATCTAGTTGTGGCTATTGTGTACAATTTGTACCTATTTTAAAATCAGTACAAGAAAAATATAATTTTACAACTAAATATATTGATATTGCCAAAATAATCGATTATAATTCTAGTTCTATTTCAGATCAAGATGCTTATAACTTACTTACTAATATGAAAACTAATAGTGAACAAAAAGGTATTATGGAACAATTTGGTTCTACACCAATGACTTTAGTAATCAAAAATAATACAATTGTTGATTCAATAGTTGGAGCTACTGATGAAAGTACTTTAACAAAGCTTATTGAAGATAATGGATTTAGTAAAAAATAATTACTAAATCTTTTTTATTGAAAAAAAATAATTATGATTTTCTATCTATTTAAAAGTTTAATATGATATGATAAGTATTAGGTTTACTTTGAAAGAAGTGATAGAATGAATATTAAAAATTTGACAATGACTTTTGGAACACAAGAGATATTTAATGATGTAACACTACAAATTAAAGATAAAGAAAAAGTTGGTATTATTGGTGTTAATGGAGCTGGTAAATCAACTTTTTTCAAACTAATTTTAGGGACTATTCAACCTGATAGTGGCAAAATCATATTAAAGCCGGGAACAAGAATTGGCTTTTTACCACAAGTGATAAGTGATGAAATTCCTAACATGGATATTTCTGTTTTTGATTTTTTACTTGATGGAAGACCAATAAAAAAATTAGAAAATGAATTAGCTGATTTGTATACGCAGGCAAGTACTGAGACAGATGAAAAAAAAATAAAGTATATAATGAAAAAAATAGGAAAAACACAAGAAAAATTAGAATATTATGACGTTTATAATTGTGAAAATATTTTATTAAAAATAGTTACTGGAATGAATATTGATAGTGACTTACTAGATTTAAAATTATCAGCTCTTTCAGGAGGGCAAAAAAGCAAAATTGCTTTTGCTCGCCTACTCTATTCAAATCCTGAAATCATCTTACTTGATGAACCCACTAATCACTTAGATCTTGATAGTAAAAATTATATTATCAATTATTTAAAAAACTATAATGGCACTATTTTAGTTATAAGTCATGATATTGAGTTTCTAGATCAAATAACAACTCAAACGCTTTATGTTGATAAAACAACTCATCAAATGGAACTTTATCCTGGAAATTATGAAAAATATATGAAAATACGAAATGAAAGATTAAAAACACAAGAAAGAATATATGAAAAGCAATTAAAAGAAGAAGAAAAGTTAAAGAATATTATAAATAAATATATTAGAGGCAATGAGAAAAAAGCGAAAATTGCGAAAGATCGTCAAAAAAAGTTGGCTAAACTAGAAGAAAATAAGATTACATTAGAACAAAAGAAAAAATATACTAGATTTAAAATGGAAATTAATCATCCATCTGGTATAATTCCATTAAAAGTTGAAGATTTAAGATTTGGATATACTAATGATCATTTGCTATTTAAAAACCTTACTTTTGATTTAGAACGTGGGGAGAAATTTTTAATTGTAGGCGAAAACGGGGTTGGTAAATCAACTTTGTTAAAATTAGTTATAGGTCAATTAAAACCGAAAGAAGGCAAAATAATCTTAAATGACAAGTGTGAATTTGGCTACTATGCTCAAGAACATGAAAATTTACGAAATGACCAAACTATTTTAGAAAATTTTAGTGAATTTAATTTAAGTATAAATAAATTGAGATCATTTTTAGGAAGTTTTTTATTTCATGGTGATGATGTATATAAAAAGATATCATACTTATCTCCTGGAGAACGAAGTCGTATTGCCTTAGCTAAACTTGCACTTTCAGGGGCAAATCTTCTAATACTAGATGAACCAACAAACCATTTAGATCCCGAAACACAAAAGATAATTGCAGAAACTTTTAAAGATTATACTGGAACAATGTTAGTTGTTTCACATAATATTGAATTTGTAAATAATTTAGGGATTGAACGAATGTTAATGCTTCCAAGCGGGGAAATTAAGTATTATGACGCTAATATAGTTATGTATTATCATAATTTAAATAATAGTAAATAAGGATAAATTATTATATTAAGACGTGATATAATAAAAATAAAGATAGGAGGTTTTATGAAAAGCAAGAAAAAATCACCGGTTATTTCGATAATTTGGGATTATTTAATGATTACTATTGGAGCAGCTATCGCGGCATTGGCTCTTGAAGCAATTTTAGTTCCTAATTCAATATTAGATGGTGGAGTTACAGGAATAAGTATTATTCTAAATTTGTTATTAAAATGGAAATTAAGTATTTGTATCTTTTTAATAAATATTCCTTTTATTTATATTGGTTTTAAAAATTTAGGCTTGAAATTTTTAGCTAAAGCTATATATAGTATTGTACTTTTTTCTATTTTATTAGAAGTATTTCATTCACTAGGAACAATTATAGATAATAAGTTACTAGCTACTATTTACGGAAGTGCTTTATTAGGTATTGGTGTTGGCTTAGTTATTCGCTTCGGTGGATGCTTAGATGGCACAGAATCATTAGGAATCGTAATCAGCAAGAATACTAATTTTTCAGTAGGACAATTTGTATTAGGCTGCAATGCTATTATATTTACTATTGCAGGCTTTTTCTTTGGGATCGACCGTTCCTTATATTCCCTTCTAGCTTATTTTATTACAAGTAAAGTCGTAGATGAAGTTAGTGAAGGATTAGAAAAAGCCAAAGCTGCCATGATTATTACAGAAGATGGGGAAAAAATGGCAAAACAGATTTATAGTAAAATTGGTAGAACTGTGACTTTATTAGATGGAAATGGATTAATTTCAGGAGAAAAAGCTGTTTTATATTGTGTTTTAACGCGTATAGAAATTCCTCAATTAAAGAGAATCGTTACAGAAGAAGACCAATCTGCTTTTGTTACTATAACTGATGTATCTGAAATAATTGGGTCGCATATAAAATCTAATAAAAAATTAAAGAAGGATGTTGAATCTTAGCAAACTAGACACAATCGTGTCTTTTTATTTGTAAAATCAAAAATATTTAAGTAAAATATAATATATGGTAGAAGGTGTTTTTATGTATAATAGTGTCGAAGAAGCTATTCACTTCATGGTGAAAGCTAATAAAGGACAAAAAAGAAAAAATGAAAATATTGACAAATCATTTCATTCAATGTCAGTTGGAATGATGATAAAAAATACTACACAATCCGATGATGTAGTGGTAGCTGCAATATTACATGATATTATAAAAGATACAGAATATGGTTATGAAGATATTGAAGAAAAGTTTGGAACTTTAGTAGCCGATATGGTCGCAGATTTATCTGAGGACATGGGACTTCCTAAATGGATTGATAGAAAAAAAGATTATTTAAAACGTATTCGTAATAACGGAGATATAAATGTAATAAATATAATGGTTGCTGATAAATTACATAATTTATTATCTGATTATGAATTATTTACAAAAATTGACGATAAGGTATGGAAATACTCAAAAGCTACTAAAGTAGAAAACGCTTGGTTTTATAAAGAGTGCTATAATATTGCTAGAAAAAAGAAAGCAAATAACGTATTGTTAAAACGCTATAAAGAAATTTTAGAAATATATTTTGGTGAGATAGATGACGAAGACGAGAATTAAAAAAATATTATTAAGATTAACATTAATAATTTGTTTATTAATTTTCTTTTGGATGGTTTATTTATTGATAAATAATAAAACAAGTTGGATTGACAATCAAGGATATTATATAGCTACACGATGGAAAAATGATAATATTACTACTATTTTTAAATTTTTATCATCTCTATGTAGCGTTTATTTTATTATATTTGTTTGTGCTTTGTCATTTCTACTTTTTAAAAATAAGAATAAATCTTGGTTAATACTATTTAATGTAGCTTTATGCTTATTATTAAATCAATTTTGTAAACATTTATTTTTAAGGAATCGTCCTATTGACATAAATCTTATAGTTGAAAAAGGTTATAGTTTTCCTTCAGGGCATTCAATGGTTAGTTTAGCATTTTATGGTTTATTCATTTACATTGTTTACAAAAGTAATTTAAATAAGTTTGTAAAATTTTTGTTAATAATGTTGTTAAGTACTATTATCTTACTGATTGGGGTAAGTAGGATTTATTTAGGTGTTCATTATACTAGTGATGTCATTGCAGGATTTAGTTTATCTTTAGCTTATTTACTTATGTATATTAATTTGATATATAAAAAGAATTTAATTAAATAAAAAAATTGTATTTTTAAAGATACAATTTTTTTTGACATTAATTGTTTAAGTATTCTTCTAGGTTATTGCGACGATATGTTGGAGATGGCATTTGACTAGTAGGTATAAACCCCGGTTTGGCATTTATAACATCTGGAATTCTGTTTACGACATCTGCACATGTTAATTCAACTGTAGCTGGTTGTTTAACTGTTATAGTTGTTTCTGGTTCTCCTATAATTGTCCACTCGTTAGTGTCAACTTCTTCCTTAGAATATACTTTACCTATACATTCAGCTTCTAAGATAATGCCCTCTTCTGTTTCAGCAGTTACAACAGCGCTCATTCCCGTTGCATCACCGGCTTTTATCGTCATATCTAGAGTTGTTGATAATAAATCTTCACTTGATGTTTGAGGAACACATTTTTGACTAGTTCTTTTGATGTGAAGATTTAATTTATCAGCTAACCATCCAACAGTATTCCACATATATGAAGGTGCATATTCTCCTGATTCAATTATTTTTTGACGTTCCTCGTCTGACATCAAATCGATGGAAGCTATTTCGCGATCAAACTCTTCTAAAGTTAAACCTGCTCCATGTGCTTTAGCTAAAGCGACTCCATAATCTTCGACATTGTAAGATGAAGATCCCTTGATCTTCGCTATTTTATGAGTTGTTCCTGCTATTGTAGAAATAAGATTTCCCCAGAAAACATCTTGGTATCCACAACCAGTTACAGTACATTGATTAGCTTTGGCTAAAACATCAATTTCATGCCATAAAGTTGGGTTAGAATTTTCTGCAAAGAAAGCTTCTTCACATGTGGTAACAACATTTACACCATTTTTAACACACGTTCTGATTTCGTTTCTTAAATCCTTTAGTAAACTCATTGTAGTAATTATAGCTATATCAGGTTTAGTCTCTTTAATAACATTATCTAAATCTGCAAGATCTCTTATTATTATATTTTTATTTTCACAACCTATAACTTGTGAAATATCAAGACCAATTATTTTTTTATTTATATCAACTGCTCCGACAACAACTGCACCATGTTCATATACATAGCGCATTGTATACTTACTCATTTTGCCACAACCAACTTGTAATACTTTTATTTTATCCATATTAAAATTCATCTCCTATTCTTATTTTTATTATATCAAATTATTTATTTCATATTTATACAATTTAGTTATACTTTACAATTAAAAAGACACTAATTAGTGTCTGATAAGTCAACATTTTCTTCTTTAATTAAGTCAGCAAAATCTACTTTAAATTTTTCAATAGATTTTTTCTTGGCATCCTCATAAACATTTCTTGCATTACATACAGCTTTGTAGATGTGCTTAATACGACAAACATTTTCATTGTCAAATAAAGCATATGTAAAGGCATTAGATAAAATAGTTAAGCAGATATCTGGATAACGTGATGATATTTCGTAAACTCTTTTATATTCGTCTGTCATATCAACAATGAAACGCATTATTCTTTCAATAACATAACTAGTATATTCGAAATGAACACCTGTTTTGGCTTCTATTTTAGGATAAGTTCCCATTAGTATTTTTACACAAGTTTCTTGGTCAGCCTCTGCAACATCAATTTTTTGAAAACGTCTTAAAAAAGCACGGTCTTTAAGTATATATGACTCATATTCTTCGTCAGTTGTTGCACCAATCATTTTAATTTCTCCACGGTCTAAACCAGCTTTAAACATATTCGCAAAGTCAATTCCTGATTCTCCACCATTTTTATTTACTAAAACGTGGGTTTCATCTAAGAAAACGATTGTTTTTGGTTTACTTGCTAGCTCTTTTACTAATAAGTCTACTCTACTTTCTATTTGACCATTTGATTCAGTTTTTCCCAAAAGTGAAGTAACATTCAACTTATAAATTTTATAACCTAGTAAAGCATTTGGAACTAAATGATTCTTAATACGATAAGCTACACCTTCAACAATAGATGTTTTACCAACACCAGCTTTACCTACTAATAAAGCACTTTTTTCTGGTGTTAGTAAAGTCATTATAACTTGTTTTATTTCTTCATCTCGCCCGATTGATGGATCTGTAATATAATCACGTTCCGTTAATTCTTGACCATATCTTTCTAAAATACTTACAAAGTTTTGGTTTATAGGTTGAGTTTCTTCGTTTTCTTTTGATGAAGAAATTGAAGTTACGGGCGTATCTAAAACCTCTATTTCATTTATTTTATCTTTTTTAGCCGATGCTTCTTCTAAAGGTTGATTAATATTTTCTATTGTATTTAATTCATTTTTGCTTTGATTTACGGGATTAGTTGATTGTATATTTCCTACATTATTATTTACTATATCAGGTATATCTGGAAAATTAGTATTTTTTTTGTGTCCACCAACTTGATAGCTGACACGACGTGGTTCTTTATTGTCAAATACTTCATTCATATGTATCACCTGTTTAATTATATCATGTAATTTCTGATAAATTTGGAAAAATAATATTTTTTTAGAAAAAAAATTATTTTTTTATCATTTTTTGTTGACAAAGCATAAGAAAATGATATAATTAAGGAGCAATGCCTGATTAGCTCAGTCGGTAGAGCGCACGGCTGTTAACCGTTAGGTCGTAGGTTCGAGTCCTACATCAGGCGCCATTGTTAATATTAAAGTTCAAACATAATGTTTGAACTTTTTTTTGCATAAAAAAACTATATTTCAAAGTTCTTTAAAATATAGCTATCATTAAATTCGGTTTTTAGAATATATGTTTTAAGACTTATTACAATATATTCATCTGTACTTAATTCAATATTTTTACCAACCGGTAAAGTAGCATTCAAATTAGGAATTTTAATATCAGAAATATAGTAATAATAATTATCAACTACTTTTTTCTGATAAGTAACATTGATTACTTCATAATTGCCCCAAGTTTTAACCATTTTTAAAGGAAGATTTTCATCAGTTATAGCACGATCAATTATTTCATCTAAATATTTTTTTACTAAGGAATTTTTATCTAGTTGTTTTAATTCTTCACTTTCAACATCTAAAGCTTCTTTTTCTTCTTTTACTTCATCATTGCTTTTAAGCTCATTGATTGCTTTGTTTACTTCTTTTTTTACTGATTTATCGGATAAGTCATGATAATAATCTAAACTAGCTATTAATAAACAAAAAACAGCTGCTACTAAGGATCCATAAATAATGATTGTTTCTTTTTTCTTACTACTCATATTATCACCTATTCTTATTATATAACAAATATAGTTATTTTTTAATAATTCTTTGTTATAATATAGTTGGTGATAATATGAAAAAGTATATGAAAAAATATATTGATGAAACAGATACTTACATTAAGCAAAAAGAACATAAA
>ENA-OUUV01000585-OUUV01000585.1-human-gut-metagenome-genome-assembly--contig:-NODE-585-length-22017-cov-4.326837_pt1 | contig 22017 bp, 25 predicted proteins | sample MGYA00237952_ERZ548838 | MGnify/ENA primary metagenome ERZ548838 (study PRJEB26490, sample SAMN05194705) | human gut metagenome | biome: terrestrial biome; feature: human-associated habitat; material... | reverse complement strand
TCAAGCAGAAGACGGCATACGAGATTCGCCTTAGTCTCGTGTGCTCGGAGATGTGTATAAGAGACAGCGGCCCAATAGTTGGCTCCCAAACCTGCGGAACTGACTTCCCGGATGGTTTCCCAACTGTTATCGTTCAGAACCTTGGTGGGCATTGTCACTTCAACGGAACAGGTCTTGTTGGTCGGGGCCGTGTGGTTTGTGCCAGCGGCCACGCTGACGGTGATTGTAGCGCTTCCTTTGCTCTTGGCGGTAACAGTTACCACCGAACCGGAAACACTCACAGAAGCCACCGTGGGGGCGCTGGAAGTGGCTGTAATCTTACCATCACCCGCCCTTGTCACGGTGATGGTGTCCGTGGTCTTTGCGGCGGTCAGTTTGATGGAAGTCTTATTCAAAGACAAACTGCCAGCGGCCTTGGCAATGCTCCAAGCAACCGTTTTGGCCCCGGTGCTTCCATCGGCCCACTTGTAGTTCGTTTTCGGCGTGAAGGTGGCATTGTAGGAACCGGCGTTCGTGCCGCTGGTAGTTCCGCCAAGCGTCATTTTCCCGCTGTCATAGTTGTTCCAAGCGGGGCTTTGGGCCGAACCGGTATAAGTAAGGCTGTTGCTCTGCGTGGGGATCGTCATGGTGGCGGCGCTGATCGTCCAAGTCACTTCCTTGGCGGTCTGTGTGCCATCTGCCCACTTATACTTCCCTTTAGGGGTGAAAGTGGCCGTGTAGGTTCCCGCATTGGTGCCGGTAGTCACGCCGCCCAAGGTCAGCGCATCGGGGTTATAAGCGTTCCAAGAAGGGCTTTGGGCCTGTCCGTTATAGGTCAGGGTGCCATTCTGCGAAGGAAGAACATTGATGGTATAGACGATACCGGACACAGCATCCAAGGCCGCATTTGCGGCATCCTGTGCGTTCTGCGCCGCTTCCACACAGGTTCCGATCTGGTTCAACAGATACGGGTGGGCGGTTTGGTCAAGGTTGTGTTCGCTCACCTTGTTTTCTGCCGTGCCTTTGGGATCATAGTTCATGTTGGGAAGCTGTTCGGCGGGAACCTTACCATCCACCAGATCAGCCTTCCCGGATTGACCTTTCTGAAGGGCTTCAACGGCATCCGCATTGGCCTTCATTTGGGTATCAATCTTATCCATGTTTTCATTCTGAACCCCTACATCATAAAATTCAGATTCAAGGGGTTTAGTCAGCTTGTAGTTGGTTGTTTTATTCGCCATTCTTCAAAACCTCGTTTCTCAACTGATTGTGGGTATAGGCGGCAAGCTGGGCATGGGTGAACCGCCCAAGTTCCGCATGGGTGTTATAAAGCTGAAGCAAGGTCACAACCATGTTTTGGGGAACAACCCGGTTCAGCAAAGATTCAACATCATTGAAGTTGTTCTTTGCGGCCAACCCGATTTTCACAAGAAGCTGATAGGTGCCTTCTTCCACATCAGCGGAATAATTACCCTTCCCGCACAGCGTTTCAAGGATGTTCCGAAGCTGGGGCAAGGTGTACGGAAGTTCTTCATTGATCCGGGTCAGAATACGGAACCGGCGATCTTCAAGGCTGTCTGTTCCTTTAGGCGTAATTCCCAAAATCTTTTCCCATCGGGAAAGGCCCATGTTTCCAGCGGTGGGAATGAACTGGTTATCAAGAAGATCATCCGTGTTATCCCACGCCCTTTCAATTTCCGGCTGTTCGCTCCCCATGATCCCCTGAAACTCCGCATAATCACGAATGACATAGGGAAGATAATCAATCAGTTTGCGTTCCATGCTCCCGGCCCCCTTATCCGCTGATCACGATGGTTCCCGGCTCAATGGTTCCCAAAACCGGGATGTGGTCAAGGGTCAAGGTACAGTTCGCCGCTTCACCGTTGATCTTGGTGTTGGCAATATCCAGAATACCAGTGATCCCCAACAGGCGGCTTTCCACCTGACTGATACGAACCACAAGGGCTTCATTCTGGTCTGCCCAACTTTGGGCCAGTTCCAAGAAGTAACTGTTGATTGCTTCCGTGACATAGGCGGAAACATCATCCCAACTCCATTCCCGCTGATAGTACAAATCGAAGGAAAGGTTGATGGTATCTTCACCCACGCCTTCAACCCTCACCACATGGCCGATGGGGGCAATGCCCACACCTTCACCGGCGTTCTGAAGGGGATCAACGGCTGTCTGCACCTGATCCACAAGGGTTTCCGAAGGCTTCTTGAAGGAACTGTTGATGATCACCAGTTTCACGGTTCCGCCCACAGTCAGCTTGCTATTGGCTCCCGCCGCATACACGGCATTCAACCACGCCTTGATTTCCTCGGCCACACCGGAAAGGCCGCTGATCCAAGTGTCGGTTCCCGTGGGCGGGATCAGCTTGGCCGGGTTCAAATCGCTGTTCCAAACCCGATATACCTTCACACCGCCCACGCCGGGAATGGCGTTCACCTTTTCCAGATAATCCGCACGGTTGCCGCCGAAGGCTTGGGCGTTCAGGCTATCCATGTAACGCTGTCTGAAAACCTCGGTATCTTCTTCATCCTCACCGGGGATCACCACGGCGGAAATGGAACAGGTTTCAAGCCCGTCCACATACTCAATGGGAATCACCGTTCCGGTGTAGTCATTACCGGCTTCACCAGCGGTTTCACAGGTGATTTCATACTTACCACTTCCACGGTCAGCCGAAACATAATAGTTCAGTTCTCCGATGGAAAAGCGGGTGTTCATGGGAAGGTGCAAGGTGGTTGGTGTAATACTCAACTGCAACACGGCGGGGCTTGCCGGTTGCGGTTTCAGGCCCCTTTCCGCCGCCCTCAAAATGAGATAAGGCCGGGTTGCGGTGTCCGCAAAGGTTTCATTCAGCACCGTATCAAGGGCAATATAAAGGTTCTGCAATTCCACGGCGGCGGGGGCATCACCGCACCAAACCAACGAACCTTCACGGGTGTCCAAATTGCCATTGATGGAAAGCGCCTTCTGAAGCATCCGGGAAAGGATTGCTTCATAGGTCTGTGCTTCATACATCAGATTTCAACCCCCAATTCTGCATTGATTTCGCCAAAAATGCTGACCACCGTGAAGGTAGTCAGCACTTGTTTTTTGTTCACCGTAAATTCAAAGTTCTGAACCGCCGTGATCCTATCATCCTGAAGCAAGGCTTCACGAACCCGGCGTTCAATTTCGGGAATACAGTATTCCACATCTTTCCCGATCAGATTATGAAGTTCAACCCCATAATCCCAAGAATGGATCAACCATTCATAGCGTTCTGTGTTCAGGATCAGAAAAACCGCCTGTTCCACAGCTTGGATTTCATCAATGGTGCCGATGATGGTCAGGTTGTTGTGGTTCATCCTGAAAGTACGGCTTGGAAGGGTTTCAATGGTGAAATCCTGTTTAATATCATCCTGCACTTGCGGAATCATCATCAAGCCCCCTTTACTCGGTCAATAACCACGAACTTCTTTCCTTGCTGAACCCGGATCAGAAGCACCTTTTCACCGGCCTTCAAAGCATTGTGAACCTTGAAGGTTTTCTTGCCAACATAGGCGTGTTTGTGGGCTTCATAAGCCGCCGCACCAGAACCACCGCCCTTATCCTCTGTGCTGTGGTTTACCGTCATATCAACTTCAAAATCAGTTACATTTCGGGTCAAGATCAGCATTTTGGAAGTGTAGATGGATTTCTGATCCACCTGAATTTTCAAGGGCGAAGCGGAAAGGACTGTTCCAAACAAAATGTTCACCGGTTTCCCGGCTTCCACAGCTTCCACCGCCGCCCGTTTCACCACTTCAACAGGATTAGGCAACAAATTCACCCCCGATCAGGTCAAGTTCCATCATGTGTTCATCACCCCTGAAGGTGTGGGTGACTTTGTTCACCACCATATAATTGTTGGTAACAATATCACCAAGGTTCAGGGCCACCACCACGGCGCTTCCAGCACGAACCCGCACATCCCCGAAAGCGTTCTGAATGGTCAGCTTGCGGGTTTTCTGATCGTACAACTTCAACAGGGCATCCGCTTTGGCGGAAGCGCCTGTTTTGGTCTGAACTTCTTCAAAATACTGAAGAACACCCCATTGGTTCATTTTCGCCCCGTCCTGTGCAATGAACAATTCCCGCTTACCGGTTTTTTCATCGTTATAGGCCAGCTTGATCTTGTTATAGGTCTGTTCATCAATACTGGATTCATAGCTGAAGTTTTCCCCGGTTTCTTCATCAATCAGAAGATTCAGCTTCATGGTATTGATGTTCTTCAGGGTCAGCTTCCCGGCATCGTCATACAGAACATAAAGCTGTTTGGTATTCATCAGGGTTTCATCAAGGGCGCTCTGGATCATATCAAACAGGGTTTGGTTTTCTTCCACGATGGTTTCAATGGTATAACCGGTATCTTCCACCGTGCCAAGGTTCAACCGGAAATCTGTTGCAATGCGCTTCAAAAGGTCAGAAGCCTTCAGCCCTTCTTCCGTGATGGTGTCCTTATTCTTCAAATAACGCAACTGATCATAGGCCACAACATCAATGGTGCCGCCCTTGTCACGCTTTTTCTTGAACACAAACCCATAGAACATGGCGGTTCCGTTCACAGTCAGCTTCACCGGATCACCTTCAGCAAAGTTCAGCCCCGGCCCCTTGACAACGGTGAACTCCAACTTGCCGGGGGTTCCCTTGCGCTCCAAGGTCAGCCGTGCGCCTTCCTTGACAACGGGGAATTGGATGGTGCTGTTATGCTGGATGAACAATTCAACTGCCAAACGGAATCACCCCTTTCAGGAAGGCAAAGTAAGAACCTGACCGGGATAGATCAGGTTCGGGTTCTTGATTTTGTCCTTGTTCAGATTATAGATTTTCGTGTAATCGGCCCCGTTGCCCAACTGCTTCTTGGCAATGTTCCAAAGGCAATCACCAGATTTCACCGTATAGGTGGCGGCTTTCGGGGCCGTTGTGGTGGGCCGGGGTGCCGCCTTAACCGTTGCGGTGGCGGTTCCCCCGGAAGTCTTGGCCGGTTGCACGGTCACGGTCTTGGGGCCATAGGCTCTGTACTGTTTCAGGTTGATCTTCACCTTCACATCAAAGCCTTCACCGGCATCATCGGTGATTTCATAGGTTTCAAGGCCAACGGTCAAATTGGTGTAATGGAACATCCCGCCACCGGGCTTCTGCCGGTTCAGAATGAATTGGAACGGGGTCTTGCTCACCTTCAGCCGTTCAAACAAGGACAGGTAATAGGCGGCGCTTTGCGCTCCACCGTTGCTGAAGGGATAGGACACTTGGGGAAGAACCAATTCAAAGGACACATCCGAAAGGCCAGCGGCCTTCAAAATGTTGATTTCTTCCCCGTTGATCAGGGTCATGGTTTTGTTCTGGTTATTGATCTTTACCGTCACCTTGGAAGGGGTGATGGGCATAAGCGTTCCCGCCATATACAGTTTATACGCCATTACTCATGCACCCCTTCTTCAGAAACTTCCAGTTTTTCAGCAAAATCATTGGCCCAAGCATCCATGATCCCATCCAAATCAGCATCTTTGGAAATGTGGTTTTCATTGTGCTGTTCAACCTTGATTTCAGCGGTAGTGAACCGGTTGATTGCTTCACGCTCCGCAATGTCACGAAGATAGGCCAAATCTTCTTCAGCAATATCCAAGGCATCAGCGGTGGCCGCTGTGTTGTTTGCAATATCGCCGGTGTTCCCGTAAATGCTATCAAGATCATTGCCAAGGTTGAAGGCATCCAAAGAATCAGCCCCCATAGAATCCAAGGCGGAAAAATCAAACATACCGGAAACCTTATCGGCCACGCCATCACCCCAAGCGGCACCGGAAGCAAAGGCATCAGCGGCCCAACCATCTTGGAAGGTGTCAAAGGTAGACATTCCTTCATTGAAAGCATCGGCAACGCTTTTATATTCCTCAACATTCCCATAGGCTTCAGCGGACTTAGCCGCATATTCGCTTGCTTTGCTGGTGATCCCGGAATAGTCGAACTCAACGAAGGGCAACTTGTTCAGGGCTTCACAGATACCGGCCACAACTGTAAGGGCCGTAGAAAGAAGGTTATAAAACCACCCCTGAACATTGGAAATGACATTATGGAAGGCGGTTCCGATATTGGAAGCGCAAGCCCCCAAAGCGTTCCAGATACCCAAGGCGATATTCGCCACGGACAGGCCAAGGTTTTTGAAGAAGGAAATCACAACCATGATTCCCCCGCAAATCACACCGAAGCCGCTATTTGCAATTCCGGTGAACTTGGCAACTGCCGCACACGCCGCATAGATAGCCGCAATGACGGCGATAATCAGAAGGATGATCCATGTAAGGGGGCAAGCCAAAAGCGCCGCATTTAGGCCCTGCTGGGCTACCGTAGCGGTGAAAGTGGCTCCCGCTTCCATAGCAGTTGCCGCCGCATGAACGGCCTTGGCCGTTGCCTGAATACCCATAATGGCATTTGTCACCAGCGCCACACCGTTATAAATCAGCATAGCGGCCACAATACCCATGATGATAGGCTGAATCCAACTCCAATTATCAACGATCACAGAAGCAATGGAAATCAGAATATCCAGCACCGAAGAAGCCACATTTGCAACCCCCGCAAGCCCATTGATCAGGGCTGTGGTGACTTGCTGGAACTTGGTGCTGTTAGCAATCTGGTTGATCTTGGTCAAGATCGGGGCAAACATGGAAAGGGCTTTATTTTTCATCCCGGCCCAAATCTGCGCCCAAGTCTTGGGCATGGAATCGAACTTTGCGTTGGTTTCATCCGCCATAGCAAACATGGCGTTCTTCACCACTTCAGCCGTTACCTTGCCTTCCTGTGCAACCGTCTTGATGGAACCTTCCGCAATCCCCATATACTTTTCAATAGCTCTTGCGATACCCGGCGCACCGTCCAGAATGGAGTTCAGTTCTTCACCACGAAGCGCACCCGCCGCCATTGCCTGTGTAAGCTGGATCATGGCGTTGCTTTGCTCTTGGGCCGTAGCGCCGCCAATAACAAACTGCTTGTTCACCTGCTCCATGAAAGCAATGACCTGATTCATGTCACCGTTGAAGGCGTTACCGGCGTTCAAGCCAAGTTTCGCAACGGCGGAAGCGGTATCAAAGTAAACGGATCGGGAACGCTGGGCGGAAGCCATGATCTTCTGTTCCAACACATCCACGGAACCGCCATCATCCACCAGCAGATTCAACCGGGCCTTGGTGCTTGCCAATTTATCCGAAATGTTCTGCACCTTATTGATCCCGACGATACCACCAGCGGCAACGGCAATTTTCTTGATGGTGGACAGAAGTCCATTGGCGGAATTGTTACCCCCACGAATGGAATTATTGAACTTTTGCTGTTCATTATTGGCGTTCCTGATATTTTCTTCAATGGCATCAAAGGCGGTTCCCGCTTTCGCCCATTCTTCACGGGCTTCCCGGATTGCCGCCGTGTCAACGGCTCTACCGGAAGCCTGTTGCATGGATTCAAAGGTGTTCAGCACAACCCCCATTGCCTTGTGCATACTCTGAAGGGGGCTGGTAACACCATCATAAAGGGCAACAGCGGCCCGGATAGTTCCCACAGGGATCACCACCTTTCTTGGAGAATAGCCGGGGCCTTAATGGTGTAGGCCCCGGCGCTGTTTGCGTTCAATTTCCTTCTGCTTCTTCTTTTCAGCTTCCACCCGAACATCAATGGCCGCAATGATAAAGGCCCGTTCACGCCGGGGCAAAGCATAGAAGGCGGAAGGTGTCAAATGAAGTTCGTGAAGGCAATAGTAAGCAATGTTCGCTTCACTATCACCTTCACAGATCAGTTTTTTGCTTCATCAACCTTATCCTGCATGGTGGTATCAAAACCACACACTTCCTGAATCTTGGTCAGGTATTCGGCATATTCGCCGGGGGTCAACATGGTTTTCAGAAGGGCATCAGCGCCCATAACCTTGTAACTGTCCTGGAGTTCCTTATCATTCAGATTGGGGAACACGGTGCAAGCCACGGCCAGTTTGCCAAGGTAAAGATCATAGTCGGTTTCCTTCTGATACTGGTTCTTCTTGCCGGGAACCGGAACACGCTTGGCACAGGACTTCCGAAGGGCTTCATCCTCGGTGCCGGTGATGGTCTTGATCTCCCAAGGAATGGGGTTGCCATCCTCACCCAAGAAGCGTTTGGAAGCAACAAACTTGATGTTCTCAACGGGAACGGCGTTTTCAGCCAAAAAAGCGGACAGGCTCATTGTTTTTTCCTCCTATATTTTGATACGAAAAAAGGCCCCGGCCCCTACCGAAGTAAGGCCGGGGCGCTCTGCTTACTGCATACCGGCCAAAAGGCTGAAGGTTTCGGGCATCTCGAAATCTTCAAAGGTGAAGTCCATATCTTCATCCAAGTATTCCGCATCAGCGTCAAACTTGGCAAGCAAGCCGCCGTCCATATTGCAATCCTTCAGGATCACGGTCTGACGGCCCACAGAAGAAGTGGGATCTTCATTTGTCACCTGAATGTCAAAATAGACATCCTCGCCGGTGTCCTTATAACGCTTCATCAGCTCACGGAAGATGGAAGTGTTATAGTGGAAGGTGGCGGAACCCGTACCCTTCCAGCCGGTGGCCTTATTGCCCTTGCCGGTCTTGCCCAAAATGGGAACTTCCGTTTTGTTCTTCTCAAAGTTGGCTTCAAGGTTGATAGCCTGCATGAAGTTGTAACGGTTATCCCCGATGGTCACGAAACATTCAGCCAAGGAAGCGGAAACAGCATCCTTGGCGTTCATGATGGTTCTATCTGCCATGATGGTTGTACCTCCTTACTGAACATAGACGGTCATATAAAGCTGTTCCATAGCGTTCACGGGGGTCACATAGTCAGTAACCACCACGGATTTCTTGGTATCGCCCTTTTCAACCGTCACATTTTCGCCGCTGAAGTTCTCAATGGCCCGAATATCCTGAAGTTCCGTGTGGTGCTTCACAATATCGTTCCAAAGGGAAATCCGGCCAGCGGCATCATTGGGAACCTTGCCAAGATACTTCTTGCCGAACAGAACGGCAATATCATTGGCGATCTGATCCAAAACTCGGATCGTCTGGTTGCTGGAAAAATCGCTGGACTTTTCATCCGTGATGGAAATGAAGCTGTTAATGTCAGTCAGGACACACACCGCTTCATCCACACGATGGAACATGAAGGAACCTTCCCTGATCCCGTTTTCAAGCTGGGTCTGCGTGAAATCGGTGTCCACATCGTATTCACCATCATAGGTCATGTTGGTGGCGCTCTTATTGACCGCCGTGCCGCCGATCACACCCGTAACCCAAGGGATCAGGGCGGTGGAAGTCTTGTCGGAAGTCAGGCCGTTCTTGACGCTCACAACGCCTTCATAGTCGGCCAGCTTGCGGAAAAGAACCACCTGAAACTTCTTGCCCACATCATCACGCATACGCTTTGCGAAAGCCGCAAACAGGGCGGTGATGGTGGCCTTGCTCTCGGTGCAACCCATAGCATTGAAAGTGTACGCTTCCGCCTGATCAAGATAGGTCTGATAGTCGGAATCGGCCACGGTGCCATTGGTGCCGCCCGTCAGGGGCAAGGAAGCGGTCAGGGAAAGGGTTCCGCTGGACTTCCAATCCACATAGGCATTGGCCTTCAGATCGGTGATAGCGGCCACACCTTCCTGAAGATCAACCTGAACGGTTCCCAAGAAGGTTTCCACATCGAACAGGGGCTTCTGTTCGGTGCTGTTTTCATTGGCCGTGATCACAACCCGAAGATCATTGCCACGGGTGCCGGGGTATTTGGCCGTTGCGTAGGTGTTGGACGCTTTCACGCCGCTGGAACCAAGGCGGAAGAAATGAACGGTCTTGGCGTGAAGGAAGATTTCACGCATGGGCTTCAGTTCATCCGCCGTGTACGCATAGCCGAAAATCTTCTGACTGTTCTTGATGAAGTCAGCCTGTTCCACCGTGAAAATCTTGCCTTCAGGCCCCCAATTCATGGCAAGGGGGATGGTGACAATGCCACGGTCAGAAAGGGTGGCGCTTGCCTGCGCCACAGAAATGAAGTTGATATATGCACCGGGCAGAACCTTGTTCTGCACCAAGAAGGTGCCGCCGCCAAGGGCCATATTAGTTCACCTTACCTTTCATAAAGTCTTTGATCAGCCCATCAATCTGATCATGGGTGTATTCCTTCCCATCTTCCAACAGGACAGACAGAAGATCACGCCGGTCAGCGTATCTCTTGAAGGTCAACACCCGTTCTTTGGGGAATACCACCGGGGCCGTGATGGGCGGTTCCTGTGCGGTGGTGGCTTTCTTTCTGGTAGCCATTCAATCACCCTTTCTTTGGCTCCACATCCACATCCAAGGTTTCCATCGGGGTTTCCTCGGACGGGCGGGATAGTGTCAGATTGAAGTTGACGAAGAAGTGAAGAACCCCATCTTCAACTTCATAACTCATGGAAGTTCCGTGAAGCACATCCCCATTGGGAAGGGTGATGAACTCCAAACATTCCATCAAATCCCCGGCCACCGTGAACAATTCGGTGTTGTTCCTCCCGCTGGTGGGGAAATAGTGAACATCCAGCGGGTTCCGGTTCATGAACCGGTTCTTCTGCAACGGGGAAATGTCGGGCTTCAGAACGGCAATGAAAAAACAGGGTTCTTTGAAACCCTGTTCCACATCATTCTGATAGATTTTGTACCCGGCTCCAAAGGTGGCGTTCAGCTTCATGGAAACACCTTTGATGATTTCATTGATCAACTGAACACCCCCTTCAAGGCTTCATACAACATATCATTCAGAATGGACGGGGCCAAGGTTTTCACTTCCTGTTCGGAAATCGTCAGCATGAACCGCCCCTTCACCCAACTTGCCTTCAGGGTCTTACCCAAGGCGGGAACATAGCGACCCGGTGTTTGCCGGTGGCCGTATTCCACATAGGACGCATATTCCAAGTTGTTGATGATGGTCACGGTGTACTGATCCCCATGTTTTTCAATGGGAAGGATCGTCCACGCATCACGCAAGGAACCCCCGCTGTAACCGGCCCAATATTCTTGCTTGGCTTCATCCGTAGCATAGGACGGAACCACGCCAACCGGGGTTCTTTTCTTCACCTTGTTCAGAAGGATTTGGGCAACCTTCTTGGCGGCATCCCGGCAAAGCCGATCCATGTCAACTTCCGAAAGCTGTTGAAGGCGTTCATCCAGCTTCTTCAATTCCCGGTAATCACACCGGCCCCATCTTGCCATCAGGCCCACCCCCTGAAGGGTTCAAGCATGATTTCTTGATGGTTGGAGAAAACACCCGGTTCACCGGAACGGGAATAGGTGAAGGTTCGTTCCACATCATTTGGCCGGGTGACAATGATCTTACATCCTGCGGGAACCTTCACATCCGGGGAAAGGAACAGCTTCACCACCTGTTGGGCGGTTGCCACTTCATCCCCATTGGTTGAAGTTAATGTTTCAAAAGACAGCTTGCACGGCTGATCCTGAAGAAGCGGCTTTTCTTCAGAATCCGTCAGGTGGGTGACAGGATCGGTGACTTCCTCACGGATGAAGATAGAACACCGATCCTTCCACAACCGTTCCAAAGCGGTTCGCACGGCCTTATTTACCATACCAACCGCCTATAACGGTAGATTTCACCAATGCGCCCGTTGATCAGATAATCAATCAGGCTGTTCAACCTCTGTTCAGGGGTTGAACTACCTTCACCAAGGGCAAAGGTAATGTTGGTGTCACCTTCCTGAATGGATTTCACCGCCGCCGCATCCAGATCAAACCCTTCAAGCTGTCCAGAACACTTCTTCATGTTCAGGTATTCGCCCACGGCCATAGAAACGGCCAGACTTTCCAACCCCTCCGGGATTTCGGAAAGGTTGGAAAGGTTTTTGATCCGCCATTGAACATTGTTCAAGACAATATCCAACAGCGGATCATCAGCGGCCCCCGCCACGCCAAGGGCCGTTAGCATTGCAACCGCTTTATCACGCAACGGGGTTCACCGCCTTTCTTACGCCGCCGTGATTTCGTACCAACCCTTGGTCTTGGGGTTGTCACCGGAAGCGGGCGTGACCTTCACATAGCCGATACCGGAAGCGGCGTAATAGGTCTTATCGCTGGAAACCGTGGTGTCAGTGGTGACAGCGGCGGAACCGGTGATGATCTTCACCGCCTTGGCTTCATTGGTCATGGCCGCAAGGTAATACTTACGGGAATAAACCGTGTTGCGGCGGATGTTGCCTTCACGCTCCTGTTCCACTTCCGTACCCTTCTTATTGAACAGGGTAACAGCTTCCTTGGTGGCAATAACCACCTTGCCGGTTTCGGCGTTCTTCTTGGTATAGATGTTGATACCGCCCACGGTGCCAACATAACCCTGCTTGGCGTATGCTTCCACATACTTCAGATCGTCCTTCAGGGCCTTACGAAGTTTCGCCATATCAGCGGGGTTGACGAAGCCGAAAATGGTCACGCCTTCAAGGTTTTCCAGATTCAGCATGGCCGCACCATCAACAAAGGCATCAAAGCCAAGGGCGGTGGTTACGATGGTCATGGTGGCCTCGTTGAAGGCGCTGAAAATGTCGGCGTTCACGGTGTTGAACATATCCGTACCGGCGTGCTGAGTACCAGTCAGAACCACCATAGGATCAGTCATGGCTTCCTCGTCATAATACTGGAAACGGTTCTGCGCCATCTGAATCCGGTATTCCTTCTCGGTGTAACCGGCTTCAATGCTCTTGCTGTTGCCAACACCCATAGCCAGCTTTTCGGTGCCATCGGTGGCCTTGTACTTGTGAATCTTGCGAACCATACCAGCAACGCCGGTCAGGTTGTTGTCCACGGTGCAAAACTGCTGAAGATCAAGGTGGCTCTGGTACTGATCTTCAATCTGCGTAGACAGGAAAAAATTATCGTAGCAAGTGTTTGCCATTACTCATTACCTCCATAAAGTGCTTTGTATTCGTCAGGATGGTTGACAGAATAATTGTAGCGGTCAAGCGGGGGCATTGCTCTCAACTTTTCAAGGGTCATGCCGCCTTCAGCACCATCACCCTTTTCAGCGGATTTGGCCCCCTTGAACTTGGTGCCGGTGGACTTCTCAAAAAGAAAAGCCGTGTCCTTGCCTTCCACCAGCTTCTTGACCTCATCATCAAGGCCCTTGACGGTTCCATCCTCCGCCAATTCAGCCTTGCCGATAAAGTCAGCCAACAGCGCCTTGACAGCGGTGTTGTTCTTGGCCTTTGCGCCGGTCAGGGCCAGTTCAACCGCATTGCTGATCTTCAGATTCTTCAGTTCAGCGGCGTGATCATCGTCCTTCTTCTTGTTGTCGGCCTGAAGCTGGGTGATCTGATCCTGAAGGGCCTTGGTGTCACCAGAAGCCTTCTTCAGCGTTTCAAGCTGGGTGTCACGCTCTTTGATGGTGTTCTTGGCGGCGGTCAGTTCGGTGTTGACCTCATTGAACCGGGCCTTGGTGACGAAGGAACCGTTCAGGCCCTCCATAACCTTTGCGGCCTGTTCTTCAGTCAGGCCCCATTCCAACAGCTTTTCTTTAGTCATTGTTGTTACCTCCAAATCCTTTTTTACCGTGGGTTAGGAACCACGATTTTCCCCGGTTCTGTTTACCGCCCACCACCGGGAAACGGCGAAAATGGTATGAAAAAACCACCACCGGCCAAAGGCCGGGGTGGTCAGATCATCAATATAGGGATTTTTCATCCAATTCAGGTGGCCGGTAAGGGGTTCCCTTATCCAAACAATCCTGAATAATGGCTTCCACTTCCGTTTCCTCAACACCCATCAAGGCGAACAGGGGGAAGTTCTCATGAAATCGTTCAAGATACTGTTCAATCAGTTCAGCCATTTTCAACACCCCTTTCACGGCTGATTTGCAATCACCTTCAACATATCTTCATACATGGCATAGGACTTGGGAAGATATTTCTTGATGGTTGCCAAACTTTCCGGGGAAGTCATGGTTGCGGAAGTCATTTCCGCAAAGGCTTCAGTTCCAAGGCCCCAATCAATCCCGTTATAAGTTCGGGTTGTCCAGTAGGAACCACCACCATGACCAATGCCACAGCGGATTTTACCACGGGTAGCACCTTCCAATATATCAGAAAGATCACCGTACTGCAACGGGGTTAATGCTTTTACTTCCGCTTGAACAGCGGCATAAGCATAGGATTTTTTGACCTTGAATCCACCATACTTGATGTAATAATCAGCGGTGTTTTGCGACATCCAGCCTTTTTGTACCCAATACGGGAAATCATCTTTGTGGGCTTTCATGTCGGCAAGAATCCGATCCACCCAATCATTCACTTCATCCTTGATGGTTTGGGGGAAAGCCCCGCCCTTATAGGTAGAAGAAAAATGCCATTGCCCATTTGGGCTTCCAAGCTGGGCCGCAAGGCCATCAATGGCGTGACCGCTTTCATGGAAAGTGGTTGCATAGGGGGCGCTCCAAGAACGGCCTTTTCCGTCAGCATCAATGTTCACATAAATGCTGTTGCCCTGACAGTATGCACCGCCTTGATGGTTCGCCTTTGCAACTTTGATTTTGGTTTCGTACTTATCCCAAGTAGCCTGAAGGTCAGGGCTTGGGCAAGCGTCCACATGGTCACGAATCTGATCATAGTGGTATTTGCCGAACTTCTTTCCAAACTCGCTGTTGTAGTCACGAAGCGTTTTGGCAACACCGGCCCCGGTTGCAACGGTCAGGCCCGTTTTGGAACCGCCATTCACGAAGGTCTGAACCCAATCAGCATATTTCATGTTGGCGGGAACATAGTACACATCCCCATCAGCGTTCCGGGCGGCTCTTTCACCGGCATACTTGGGATCAATGGCCGGGGCCGTAGTTCCTCGACAGTTGGGGTGGAAGGGTGGCACGGTCACGCCGGGTTCATATTGGGAAATAGGGATCACCTTACCATCAAGCCCACCACAAATGGAACAGGTATGGGAATCCAGCGTTTCAATGATTTCCACCATTTCAACATCCAAATCCTTATAACATTCCTTGGTGGCAACGGCGTTGAAATAGGTGGTTTCGGTGTTGACCAACCGCCCCGCCTTATACCGATGAACCCCGAACTGCTTTTGGATAGCCGTGGTGATCTTGGCCGGGGAATCTCCCCGAAGAAGCCCTTGCGTTAGGCTCTTACTGACCGAACCAACCAGATCATTCTTGTTCAACCAACAGCGATCCCGGAAGGTTCGTCCGTCCGTTGTCCAAGGCTTTGAAAGCAAGGTTTCAAGTTTCTTTTGATCCAGCCCGGTAATATCCCAACCAAGGCCCACGCCCTTCTGAACCTCAAAGGCCGTATGGGTGTAACCATTGCCCACAACCTTCTTCAACAGGGCATCCAGACTATCAACCTGATTGCCATACAGCAATTCAAGCTGTTGTTGAATACCTGTCTGAACAGCTTCAAGGCGGGAAATGTGGAACCGGGTGGACGCATTTTCCAGCTTCTTCAGCCATGCCGCATCCAACCCGGCCTGTTCACCGATCTTGATATACTGTTCAACGCTCCAATGAAATTCTTCAAGCTGTCCAGCGGTCAGCCATTTCCGGGCATCGGTCAGGCTGATTTGGTTGTTCACCGCAAAACGGGCATACCAGCTTTCAATTTCCTTCTGAACGGAACGCTGTGCATCCAGATACAGTTCTTCCATGTCCTGAATGGTCTTTTGGGCTTCTCTGTGGGCGCTGTCCTCCAAGATGGAAAACCGCCCACGCCAATAATCCGCATTTCTCATGGGCCGTTCCTCCAATCCTGAAAAATGGTGCTGAAGGTGGGATTTGAACCCACACGCCTTGCGGCAACGGATTTTGAATCCGCCGTGTCTGCCTATTCCATCCACTTCAGCAAATAAGACTTCCCCATCAGGGCTGAAGGCCCCGCAAGCATTTTCAGCCAAGTCCAACAGGGAAGCATGGTAGCCCGTGCCGGGATCGAACCGGCGTTACCGCCGTGAAAGGGCGGTGTCTTAACCACTTGACCAACGGGCCATGATGGGCCGGGGAAGGGAATTTCACCCTTTGGCGGGTAGGAGTAATAGCACCCCGCCACACTCAATGTCTGCCCCGGCATATATTGTGAAACGGCGGGGGTTATTCGCCCCCACCATTATCACCTTGGTTTTGGTTGCTGGTCTGGAAGGCCCCGGCGTATTCCTGCGCCTGTTCCATAGCTTCTTCCTTTTCCTTCCTCAACCGGGCCAATTCCACTTCAACATCCGTAACCCACGGGTGCTGTTCCACAATGGTTTCCGTGGACAGAATACCAACGGACTTGGAACAGTTTTCAATGGATTCCGTTTCATTGATCAGAATGTCACGGTTGAACACGATCTGAAGTTCAGCGCCTTCATAATCGCCCAAGCCCCGGTTGCTGAAATCCTGATTGATGAACCACAACAGTTCTTCAAAGGCCGCTTGGAACTCGGTTTCCATGCCATTTGCATCAAGGTCAATGTCAGAATACATGGATTGAATGTTCATCTGATTGGGGTTGCCACTCAAACGATCATCCTTAGCATCGTAGCCACGGGCATTTTCAATCAAGGACTTCTTCAGAAGTTCCAAAATGCCCTTGTAGTTCTCTGCATTGATTTCAACCTGAAGGGTTTCAACCCCACCATCCTCACGAACCTTTACGGCTCCATAGGTAGAAAGGTTGTGGCGGAACTCACCAAGGTTTTCACCGTCATAGTTCTTCAGAACCAGAATGGTGTTCCGTGCGTCCTCTTGCATATTGTTTTCAAAGTCGGAAATCATGGTGTTGATTCCATCCTGAAGGGTTTTCACACGGCGGATCAGGGGGATTTCCTGTTTGTTATACTTGAAGGGAACCAGCGGAATCCTTGTCCAGTTGAACCCCTTGGGTTCTTGGCCTTCTTCCTCAACCATGAAATAGTTTTCGTGTTCACCGGCTTCCACATCGGCAATCAGCATATCATTCTGATAGATATACCGGTAAATGCCATCGGCTTTGAAGATTTCCACCTTCTCAACCTTTTCCTTCTGGTAGCCGTTCCACACTTCTTGGGTGTAGTAACGAATCGCACAATCAAGGATGGTGTGATCATCGTCAGCCCAAAAAGGGAGAATGTCATAGGCCGGGAAATGCTTGAAGGACAATTCACCAGCTTCATTGTAGTAAGGATAAAGCCAGCCAAGGCCACCGTTCAGGGCATCTTCACAGACATATTTCAGAAGCCGGTAAAACCGTTTGTTGAAAACCTTGCCCAAAGCATCCGTGTAACCCTTATCCTGACAGTTCAGGGTGAAGGGCTTGCCCACAAGGTAGTTGGTTTTCTGATCCACCATCAGGGCATATTGGTTATCAATCAGGCGGTTGTTCGGAAGGTTCGTCACAACCTGAAGCTGACCATTTTCACCAATAATTGTGCGCTGACGCTGAAGAATGTCATGCTGTCCTTCATAGTACAGATCACCCATGACCTGATCCTTGCGGCGCTGACTATTCTTCCATTCCTTGATTTCAGCGGCGAAGAACTGATTTTCAGTCATGCCGGTTCGCCCACCCTGAAGGATCAGGCGGTTGATACGCTCCATAGCGTTATCCAGAAACATATTCACTTACCGCCTTTCTTCATTGCTTAATAAATGCAATCCCCCGGAATCACACGATTTCCGGGGGATTTTGTTACTATCATGTTGTTAATCGAAGCTGAAGGCGGGGCCAACCAACATATCTTCCAACCCGTAACGCATAGCGTCCATAAGGTGGTTGAAATCATCAATGGGAACATTGATCTTGGCCCCAAACTTATCTTCTGCCCATGTGTAGTTTGAAATCTCTGTGATGAAGTTCACGCATCGGGGATGAACAATGATGGTGTAACCCTGAATGTACTGGATTCCGTTGTTCACGCTGTCCTTGCCCTTCCGGGCGGCTCTGATACGATGAAGGCCAGCATCCCGCAATTCGTCAATGCTCTTGGGTTCGGCACAATCGGCCTTGATCCGTTCCTTGCCGTAACCCATGCCGGTGATCCGGTCACAGATTGCCCGGTTCGTCAGGGCCTTTTCATACAGTTCATCAAAAACCCAAATGGTTCTTTCCTTCTCACTCACCAGCCCACAGAACAGGGCCGTAGGATCGTTGGTATAACCGAAGTCAAGGCCGAAGGCGCTTTTCACATCAGGCTTCTTGGAAATAGCCAGATAGTCAAAGGCTTCTTCCCGCCAATTATCGAAAATCAGGCCATCCACAATGCCCCAACCCCCAAGGCCAGCCACCTTGTAGCGGCGGGGGTTGTTTTCCTTCATGGTGTTGAACACCTTCAAATCCGCCGTGTCCAGCCATTCATTACACAGGTAATTAGTGGTTGTGGCGTAAATCTGCCCATCCGGGCTGATCCAGCTATCATGGAACTTGTATGTGGGGTTCCCTTGGGCATCCTTGCCGGTGACTTCACCGAAGAAGCGTTTTCTGATCCAATGCTTTTCGTTCCACGGGTTGAATGTCAGCGTGATTTGCTTGAACAGGCCGGTTTCTTCCGGGATAGCACCACGGATGGATTCATCCAGCATATCAAAATCAGCTTCATTCATGATTTCGTATGCTTCTTCAATCCAGCACCAGCACAGATAGCCGATTTCAACCGTAATTGAAGTGACCTTCAGGGGATCATCAAGGCCCCGGAAGTAAATCTTCTGACCGGTGGGAATGTAGGTCATTTCAAGGGGGCTTTCTTTGATTTCCCAATAGGCCGCAACGCCAAGGCGGTTGATTGCCCATTTCAGTTCGGTGAAACAGGAATCTTTCAAGGTTCTGAACACCTTGCGAACCACAAGCGTATTGGCTTCAGGGTATTGCATCATCCGTTTGATGATGTTCAGGGCCGTGGTCTTGGATTTCTTGGAAGCACGGCTTCCCTTACACACCCGGTAACGGCCTTTGAAGTTCCAGAAAGTTCCATAACCCTTGCCAACCACTTCAGGAAGGTGAACCCGCTTGGCCTGTGGGCTAATCTTCAAGTTGATCATCCCCCGTGATAATCACCGGAACGGCCCCTTCCACACCTACCTTGTCCGTGAACATACCATAACGCTTGCCGATCAGTTCAGCGGCCTTCAGCCTTTCCTTGGCTCCAACCTCTTTCTGTGTCAACTCTTGGCAACCGTCACCGCACAGGATCGGGATTTCTTCAGTATGTTCACCCCGCATTACCGAAGTCAGGTATTTCATGACTTCTTCAGCATCAGCGATCTTGGCCGAATGAAGTTTTTCAAGTTCGGTTTCGATGTACGCTTTCAAGTCAGGTTTTGCAAGGTTTTCAGAACCCGTCTGCTTTGCGGTCTTGGGCGAATACCCCGCCTTGATTGCCGCATCCGTAGCATTGCCGCTGATCAGGTATTCATCACAGAACTTCCGCTGTCTTGGTGTCACAGGTATTCACCCCTTTCATCAGGCATAGAAAAAGCGCCCCGGTTTCCCGTAGGCGCAATTTCTTATTTACTATTCTACCGATTCTTTACTCTGTTTGGAACCGGTGGCACTCTGGTTTTCTCGGTTGTTTAGAAAGTCGCTGTTTGCCTTGGCAAAAGCAAGTAAACCCTTTCCGTGAAGTTCAAAAACCCATTGCATAGAATAATTCAGTTCTTCAGAAATATCTTCCCATTTTTTCAACTGAATATAGCGCCCGATCAGAATATTTTGCTGATCAAGGTCAGGAATCCGGTTGATCATGGTGAACGCTTCCTGTTTCATGCTCACAAGTTCATCAATCCGGGCATTGATCTTGGCTTCAAGATCAATGATCTTGGTGATGGTTTCTTCAAGGGTATTCTTGGGGCCTGAAGTCTGAACCTTGTCCTGTTTCAGTTGGCTTCCGGTAGAAGTCAAGCTGGAACGCAAGGTTGCAATGGTGCTATCAAGCCGATGGATCAAACGATCCGTTTTCCTGATTTGGGCAAAGTATTCTTTAGCCTGTTGGGAAAGGTCTTTGTCATTCACTATGTAACACATCCTTTCTGCGGTGGTCTGTTCCGTTTTCATTGCATCTGTACCGTTAATAAATGCTGAAAAATCAAGTGGTTTCAGGACTTTGGAACGCATGGAACAGATAAAACGGGCAGTTCCTTATATACACATTTCTTATATATTTTTTTCTTAATAAGAAGAAAGTATATTTACATCTGTTCCATCTGTTCCGTTCCCTGAAAACAACTGAAAAAGTCTTGAAAATCAAGGGTTTTGTGCGGAACAGATATAGAAAAAACATCTATTCCATACCTGTTCCACACGCTGTTCCAACCCCTACTGAAGAAGCACCTGTTCAGGCGTTCCGGGTGTTCCACTTCTCCAACTGCTCACCTCTCAACGCCAACGCTTCCAAGAAGCAACCATTCTTAGGGTGAACATAAAAGGTTCTGAACGGAATATCCGCATATTTCTTTGCAAGCGGGTTCAGCCGGTTTTCCTGAACCAAATCAGCCCCGCAAAAAGGACACGGTTTATTTTTCATCGTGCTTCACTCCCGTTCCTGCAATTTCAATGGCTACCGCCATACCCTTGAAATCACATTCATCACCTTCAACTTCCAAGGTGTCACCGTCAGCATTTTTCAGAACAGCGGTATAAACTTCATTTTCTTCATCATAGCTGAACTGACAATCGTTTTCAGAATAGCGGTCAATATCTTCTTGGTTGTCACACTCCAAGAAGGTGAAATCCAGCAATTCAGCACCTTTGCAGTTGCCGCCGATTCCAAAGGAAACATGGCCGATATAATCCCATTGCATGAAAGTCACCCGGATTGTATGGACACCATGAAAATTAGGGTCATAAGAACTGATCATTTGCATTCCCTCCCGGTCTTACGGTCTTTGATTTCAATGCGGTTCAGAAGTTCAAACCCCGCCAAACGGGTGATGTACTTCAGGACGAAGATCAGGGTGTTCACCCGCTTCTGCTGTTCATCCTCGTCACGGATGATATTCTTTGTGCCGTGGTAGGCTGTCGGATCGTGATACCCTTCAGCATTTTCCCAAGGTTTAGGCATCGGTTTTCCCTCCTTCTTCTCTGTACCATTCTTCAATGTCACACCCAATGTCCTTCAACCTCCCAATTCATTCCGGTGCTGTGACCGGTAAGGATCGAACCCTTCAGGGTAACGCTGTTCCAGCTTTTTCAAGTTTTCTTCCATGACCGTATCAAGGTCAGAACCAATGGCATCACACAGAACGGCCAAATACCAAGCCACATCACCAAGTTCTTCAATCATGTGGCGCTTGTCCAGTTCATGGCCGTGGAAGAAATGTTTCTTCACCTGTTCGGCCACTTCACCGGCTTCACCGCAAAGGCCCAAGGCACATTCCAGCTTCAGCCGATCCATGTTGGAACGGTCAGCGGTTCGCAAGGAATCCCGCATATAACGGTTAGCGTTCATCGGCGTGTTCCTCCGCTTTCTGATCGTCCAATTCAAGAACGGTCATAATGGCGTAATTGGCAAGGTCAATCAGGGTATCACGGATAGATTCATCCTTTACTTCCTGAACCCCGGATTTGGTCAGGCTCTTGAACCGGGCCATCTTATCCCCAAGCCTGATCCGGGGCATTGCCATTCCTTCTTCCGTGAAGGTCTGGTGAAAGCTGTCACCATAGTCATGATTTTTCATGGCGTACAAGGCATTGATTTCCTTGCAAATATCGGAATGGCGTTCCGTTTTGGTTTTAGGTAACATTGAAATCATCCTTTCTTTCAGTTGAACCATTTGATCACCGGATCACCTGTGAAGCCCTTTTCCCACACATACCACGCATAGGCAATGGCGCTTTCCGGTTTCCCGGTCATATCACCGTTTTTATAACAGGCCAGCCGGGAACGGCTGATATAAACCTTTCGGGGGGGGGGTATGTCTGAAGAACTCACCCCGTTTTTGCCCCTCCAAAAACTGAACCTTCAGGAACATAGCCACTTTCCCACCGGGGCGGACGCTTTCAAGCGCCCTTTGAACAAATTCAAGCCCCATTGAATATGGCGGGTTTGTGAT
>ENA-OUUV01000582-OUUV01000582.1-human-gut-metagenome-genome-assembly--contig:-NODE-582-length-22098-cov-9.841356_pt1 | contig 22098 bp, 17 predicted proteins | sample MGYA00237952_ERZ548838 | MGnify/ENA primary metagenome ERZ548838 (study PRJEB26490, sample SAMN05194705) | human gut metagenome | biome: terrestrial biome; feature: human-associated habitat; material... | reverse complement strand
CTGACGAAAAATCCATTCGCCAGCCGACCACCTCATTTGCGCGGTGTTACCTTAACCAACGCCGCATGCCAGCGACGTCAATTCCGATGGGAATCAGCCCTTCACGGCGCCGCTTGCAACGCCCGCCACGAAGTACCGCTGCACAAAGGGATACACGATCAGAATCGGAAGCGTGGCGAAGATGATGGTCGCGCTCTCCAGAGATTCAGTGATCTCAGAATTGATGTTGTTGGAATTGCCTTCAAAGGCGCTCAGCTCGATGCTCTGGTTGCCCTTGATCAGGTTGTACAGCTTCAGTTGCAGGGGCTGCAGATCGCGGGAGGTGGTGTAGTACAGCGCATCGGAGAAGCTGTTCCACTTGCCCACCGCGTAAAACAGGGACAGCGTGGCAATGGAGGACAGCGACAGGGGCAGGTAAATTCGCAGCAGCACCTGGAAATCCGTCGCGCCGTCGATGTAGGCCGCCTCGTTCATCTCATAGGGCAGGGCATTGAAGAAATTGCGCATCAGCAGCACATTGAACGTTGAAATCACGCCCGGAAGAATCAGCGCCCACTGGGTATTCAGCATGCCCAGTTCCTTGATGTTCAGGTAAATCGGGATGGTGCCGCCGGAGAAGTACATGGTGAAAATCACAAACAGGGAGATGATCTTCTGACCCTTGAAACGGCGCAGGGCCAGCGGGTACGCCAGCAGCACCGTCAGGATCATGGCCAGCACGGTGTAGATCACCGTGATCTTGACCGTGAAGAACAGGCTGGTGATCATGGACGGATCCTTGAAGATCGCCTCATACGCCTTGAAGTTCAGCTCCACAGGGAGGAAGGTGACCTCGCCGCGCAGGATGGGCGACTTGGAGGACAGGCTGATCGCAATGACATTGACAACGGGAAGGAAACAAACCAGCGACAGCACCAGGATCACCGCAGTCAGCACCAGCTGACTCATGGTCAATTTGCTTTTTTTCTGCGTCTTCATCATCGTGATCGCCTCCTTACCACAAGCCCTTTTCATCGAACAGCCGCGCCGAAGCATTTGCAATGCTGATCAGCACCAGACCCACCACAGACTGAAACAGACCGATGGCCGTTGCACGGGCGAACTGACCATTGGTGATGCCTGCGCGGTACACAAAGGTGGAAATAACGTCGCAGGTATCCTGCACGAGGGTGTTGCCGATAATGAAGGGACGATCAAAGCCGATGGACATCATGCGGCCGATGTTCATGATAAGCAGCACGATGATGGTGGAACGGATACCGGGCAGCGTCACATGCCAGATCTGCTGGAGCTTGTTGGCGCCGTCGATGCGGGCCGCCTCAAACAGATCCTGGTTGAGGTTGGTGATCGCTGCCAAGTACATGATGGTGCCCCAGCCCATGCTCTGCCAGATACCCACGATCACATAGGTGAAGCGCCACCAGCCGCCCTCGGTGAGGAAGGGAATGTTCTTGTTAATCCAGCCCAGCTTCAGCAGCGTTGCGTTGATGATGCCGGTCGTGGGTGCGAAGATCACCAGCACCATGCCGCCGATGATAACCCAGGACAGGAAGTGGGGCAGATACAGCACGGTCTGGAAAATCTTCTTGACCCTTACCATCCGCATCTCATTGAGCATGATGGCCAGAACGATGGGCACCGGGAAGCCGAAGAGCAGATCCAAGAAATTCAGGATCAGCGTATTGCCCAGCGCAATGGGGAAGTCACGCATGGAAAAGACGAACTCGAAGTTGTCCCAGCCAACCCACTTGCTGCCCGCAACCCCTTTGAAGAGGTTGTACTTCTGGAACGCGATCACCAGCCCGTACATGGGCTTGTAGCAGAAGACGATGTAGTACACAATGGGCACAAGGACCATCAGATACAACCGCCAATCATGCAAAAGAGCCTGCATTTTTGATCTGCTCTTTCCGGCAGCTTTTTTCGCTGCAATGTTTACCACCAACGTCGCCTCCTATCAAAATGTACGGAACGGATCAACCGCTTTCGGTCAATCTGCCTGAAGCTATTTGTTTTGACATGGTTAGCATATCAGATTATCATGTGCCCAGCAATAGTGATTAGTGCTTGATATTATGCGAATCGTGTGGTATTATAATCTTAATTTATACCAAATATCGTCTTCGAAATGGGGGAGATGTCATGAAACGCACCATTCAGCACATCCTGCTTGAAAGCAGCCGCCTGGAGTACGACGCTTTTCACCGCACGACGCCCATCCCGGTCAACTCCCATGTGCACAATCATCTCTGCTTTGAGTTCTACCTATTCATCAGCGGCGCAGAACGCTTCTTTGTCAACGACCATATCCTCACCCTGCAGGAAAACGACCTGCTCATCTTCCCGCCCTTCCAGATTCACGGCATGCCCGGCAGCAAGGAGGGCATATACGAAAGAATGGTCATCTACCTTCACCCCGAGCTGATCAACAAGCTCAGCATGGGGGCGCTGCCCTTTGTCAACTTCTTCTCGCAGGCCTGCTCCTCCGGGCTGCGCAAGTTCAACATGGCCCCGGAAGATGTGAAAGCCTGTCAGGCGCTTGTCCAGCGCATTTACAGCCGCCGGGAAGAAGAGACGCCGGAACAGCTGATGGCTGATTACGCGGATCTGCTGCAGTTTCTGCTCATTGCCTACCACACCGTGCAGGCAGATGACAGCAGCTTCCTGCCTGCCAGCTCCTACTCGCTGATCAATTCCGCCCTCGAATACATCCATCAGCATTACCGGGAAAACGTGACCCGCACCTCTCTGGCAGACGCCGTCGGCGTGAGCAAGTCCCACCTGTCCCATGAATTCAAGCGGCAAACAGGTTACGGCATTTATGAATACATCCTGATCCGGCGGGTGCTTCGCAGCTGCGAATGGCTGGTCACCGACATGCCCCTGAGCGAAATCGCCTGCGACATGGGGTTTTCGGATTACTCCAGCTACCTGAAGGCCTTCCGGAAAATCATGAAGTGCGCCCCCTCGGAATACCGCAAGGCGCACCACAATCCCTTTGACGCAAAGTCATGATGATAACATCAACTGCCTCCTTCGGGGGGCAGTCAGACCGCTGAAAAACGCCATGTTTTCAAGAGAAGGCACGGCGTTTTAGCATCAAAGAAGGAAGCGAGAAGAAAACGAAACGCCTTGGCGATGCCGATGTCATCGTGCCCAGCAGCATATACGTCAGCCCATCTTCCTCGGTAGGCACAGTGCAGGTCAGGTATGTGTCAGTTGGCATAAAGGTAGAGCCCTCCAGCGTGCCGACCACATACAGCGATGCCGCCTGAGTGCCCGTGAAGGTGGACAGGTGGTATCGTACATAAACGCTGGAATGCTCGATGTGTTCGAGGAATTTTCTTGCAGCCAAGGATAGCGTTTTTCTGTCTTTCCAACAGATAGCCACGATGCGTTTGGGTTTCTCTTTGATGGGGCGTATGGCCAATCCGTCATCAAAACCTCTTAGGACACGTTCATAAAGCATAGATACTCCTAAGCCTTGACGAACCATTTCCATGACTGCATTGCTGATTTTGCTGGGTGTTATGGGTGCAAACATTTCACTTAAGGTAATACCGCACAAATGAGGTGGTCGGCTGGCGAATGGATTTTTTGTCAGATGAAAATGCAAATTTCGAAGGTTTACTGGCGGTAAATCGAGAAATTTGCATGCCGCAGATGGCGGAAAAGACATCGCCAGACGCGCCAACGAATTGTGCGGTGTTGCCCTTAAAGTCCATTTATGATACAATGGTTAGCGTGGTTTATTGCGCCTATTGAGAGATGACTTCATGCTCTGCAGGGCGTATGATGGGGTTGTATGTGCGAAGGCGCTACACCTTCGTTACAAAAGCATCATTTACGGATGCTGAAAAGAAAGATAACACTGGCAAATCCAAATCCCGGAATACCGCGTTATCATATATGTGGGTACGTCTCCTGGAACATGGAGATGAAGCTATATGGAGGTATGGTTGATGGGACTCTTTGATAAACTGCTTGGCCGTGGAAATAGTGCGAACAACGATAGCAAAGATATCAGTGTGCTACACGAAGAAAAAGCGCTGGCAGACATGTCGGATATTGAGAAGGCAATTGCGGAAAGAGGAAACTTTGATCTCAGCAAACTGAAGAAAATACCACTGACAAATGTGGCGGCGATCGGTGGTGTTTTTGCGCAGGCTGTTCCCATGATTCAGACAGCAGTCAATGGAGGAAATCTGGCGAACGGAAGCATCGCAAGAATTGTATTTCCGGATGGTGTAACTGGGAGCCTTGCGACACTGAACAGCACCGGCGAATTTATCGGAGGCATTATGAAAAGCGGCGGAGGTTTTGCACAAGCAAGGCTAAAGCCTGTTGGCATGGATCCAGCTACCATCACGGTCATGGCAATGGCCGGGATGATCGTAGAGATCAACCAAAAACTAGATGACATTCAGAAAACGCAGCAGGAGATTTTGTCCTTCCTACAGGAAAAAGAACGTGCTGACAGCCAGGCCAGCCTGAACATGCTGGAGGACATCCTGAAACGTTATCCATACAACTGGAATAACGACAATTTCAGACGCAACTTTCATGCGAAGGCGCTGGATATCAAGCATGATGCCGATGCTAAACTGATCCTGTATCAGAAGCAAATTGCAGAAAAGATCAAGGGATTGCCAGCGGTTTATCTGGATGCAGCTGTACAAGACGCTATGAAGCAGCTACAAAAGCTCTTTCATGATTACAGTATGGCCTTGTATCTGTTCTCATTCGCCTCTTATCTGGAAGTGATGCTGGATGGCCGTTTTGTGGCAGAAGATTTGAAAATTGTTGCTGACAAGGTGCATGATTATCAGGAAAATTACGACCGGCAGTTTGAGCAGTGCCGTGATTATGTGAAGAAATTTTCCGGCGGTTCTGTGGAGATGATGGTGGCTGGCGGAATTGCAAATGCTGCAAAAGGACTGGGCAAACTTATTGGTTCCGCACCGATCCTGAAAGATGGCCCTGTGGATGAATGGCTGCAGAACTGCGGTGAACAAATCGAAAAGGCCAATGAGGAGAAGGTCGCAAAGCTCGCAGAAAGCTTTGCTGCTGAGCAGAAAACAGGCAGCGAAATTTTTGAAAGCAGCATCCGAAATGTGGATGAGCTGAGCAATCAGGTCAAGGGCATGCTGTTTGATGAAGAGTATCTTTATCTTGTAGCGTAACTGAACAAGAGAGGAGAAAAGTGACACAGTGAAACGGTTGATCAGCTTTATCCTAGTTTTCTGTCTTGTATTTCAGGTGGCTTTTGCTGAGGAAGAAAAGCCTAAATCTGTTTGGGAGTCTATTGGTGGTTGGTTTGGGCAAGCAGCGGAAGACACTTCGAATTGGGCAACCCAGGCCTGGGAGGATACTTCAGATTGGGCCGCACAGGCTTGGGAAGATACGTCAGCTTGGGCAAGTCAGGCCTGGGTTGATGCATCTACTTGGGCAATAAATGCTTGGGGCGACATTTCGGCGTGGACGGTTCAAGCCTGGGATGATTCTTCAAAATGGGTATCTCAAGCTTGGACGGATAGTTCCAGTTGGGCTGTTACCAATTGGGATCACTTTATTGTCTGGGTAAACACTGTAGCCTCGGGAGATCCTTATTCTTGGGTAAAGACAGTGGTGCTGAATAACGGAGTATTGGCGTATGATGAATATGCTGAAGTCCGTTCCTTCCTGGATACCGATCCAGGGATTGGCCAGGTGCGAGAAAAATATGATACCGCTCTATCTGAACTCTCTATTTTGAATGAGGACAAGGAAATTCTCTGGAACATGATCCAGCAATGGTCTGGAGACAAGGGACTTACCGTCCTTCAAACCTCTAAACTCGCTCTTCCATTCCTCGTGCGTTTATTGATTGAAGGCGAACCGGTTATTGGAGATGGCGCAGAATTTTCCGGGCCCGTTGTGGGACAATATCTCATAACTGTTCTGGAAGCTCTAAATCTTGATTCAGCTGGAAAAGCTGATATGCAGTTAAAGGTTCTCCGTGCGTCGCTTGATGGATTAACGCGTCCAACAATTATTGGTGATACAGAACAAAATATCCTTGTTACCGACGATCACTATTACATTGAAAACTTCACATATGGCGATGGTAAGTATCAGATCATTCTGATTGCCTCTTTGAAAGATGACTCATCAGAGTATCCACTGCTTCATGGAATGACATTGGCACAAACCACCGAAAAGTATTTCAGCACCGCAGAATATGAAGACCCTTTCACGTTGCACACAGAAAATGGGATACCTGCTCAGGGCCTTTCCTTCCATGATTTAATTTCAGATACGGTTATATCTGGTGAAGCAGCAGCGTTATGGGCAGAGAACAACTGCTATCTCTTCTTCGTAATTACGGACCAGGATTGGAGTGCTCAAGAAATTGAAAGCTGGTTCAATTCCATATCCTTAACGGCTTCAAACTCCGTCACCTTCGAGGCGGATATGGAATCTGATGGGGCATTCTATGGAGTCAATCAGGCGGCTCAAAAATATACAATCAATCGTATATTTGACGAAGAAAAATTCCTTGTGCCCAAAACTGGCCATGGATGGGCTGCAGAACGCGGAAACAATCTGATCGATAACCTTAAAGGATTCGTCAAAAGAAGTCACTCTACTGTTATAGGTGACAACAGTGCAAAGAACGGAGCAGATCGTGTTACCACATTCGCAGATGGATCACGGCTGCTTATTCAGACAAAATACTATTCTACAGCTTCCCGCAGCATTTCCGCATGCTTCGATGAAACGGGGTTTCGTTATTGGGATAATGTTGAAGGAAGACCCATGGCAATCGAAGTTCCTGCGGATCAATATGAAGCTGCGCTGGAATATATGAGGCATCGAATTGCCAATGGTGAAGTGCAGCATATAACTTCTTCTGGTGAAGTTCAAAAAGTAACAGACGTTAATTTGGCAGAGGAGTTTGTAAAGAAAGGAAGCCTGACATATCAGCAGGCAAAGCACATTGCAAAGGCAGGTACCGTTGAGTCAATTTTGTATGATTCTGCACATGCCTGCGTTACCGCAGGCACATCAATGGGTATCAGCGCGGCAGTGAGCTTTGCTGTCAATCTGTGGAACGGCGAGACAGTCGAAACTTCCATTAAGGAATCTATTCTTCAAGGATTGAAGACTGGCGGAACTTCTTTCATCATTAGTGTACTGTCTTCTCAGGTTGCAAAATCTGGAATTAATACTGCTATGATTCCAGCCAGCAGAGTTGTCGTACATGCGCTTGGTCCGAAGGTGTCAGCCGTTATCGTAAATGCGTTCAGACCTGCTGGAAGCGCAATTTATGGTGCAGCAGCTATGCAGAGTGCAGCTAAACTTCTGCGAGGCAACGTGATTACTTCCACGGTAACTTTTGTTGTTCTCTCCGCAGGCGATGTGGCGGATATAATTCAGGGAAGAATTTCCTGGAAACAGCTTGCTAAGAACGTTTCAACAACGGCTGTAGGCATTACTGGCGGCGCTCTTGGCTATTTAGGCGGTGCAGCGTTAGGAACGGCCATTCTTCCCGGCGCTGGTACGGTCGTAGGAATTATTGTTTCTGTTGCTGCAGGTTGGGGCGCTAACGAAGGTGCAAAAGCAGTCGCGGATTTGATTGCTGAGGATGACGCCAATGAAATGATTCGAATCATCGAAGATCAGTTCGCCGCGATTGCTTCTGAATACTTCCTGAATGAGGATGAGGTAAACCAGTCGATCGAGAACCTTCAGGCCCTGATTACAGCTGAGATGCTGAAGCAAATGTACCAATACAAGGATCACAACGCCTTTGCTCGTCAGCTGATAGAAATGGCCATTGATCCAGTGGTTGCGGAGCGTGAATATGTTGAGCTTCCCTCTGAAGATGAATACTCAGATTATCTTACGGAGATTCTTGAAGTTATTTATGAAGATGTAAGCGGTGACGATGCCAACGAGTAAAAAACGAGGAGGTTTCATTTATGGATGCGGTTAGCACTCTACTAAAATGCTTGAAAAGCAAAAGGTACATCAGTGACATTGAAAAAGCAAAAGCAGAGGTTTCAACTGAAAGAATCACATTGAGAAAAGAGGACGATCTTTTTATACGAGATGCGATCACCGGGTATGGAACCATCTTGAAGGAAGATCTTGATCATCACTATTACATTACAACAATCAAGATGGGAACATTCGGAAACACCCTTTCTCATGCTATCATCCTGAGAGAAGGCCCTGAAGCAGACGTTGCTGTCTATGCTCATGAGGGTCTTATCAAGCAACATTTAGCAGAAAAGGCGATGCAAAAGTTAAAGAGTGCTTTGTGCTGATTACACTATTTCTTGAGAGGACTTGAAATGCCCACCTATACCTATCGCCTCCAATCTCAATTTCAGGAGATTTCCCCCTACGACAAAAATTTCACCGAAGAGCTGCTCAGTATTGCGCAGCTCTTTCGGCCGTTTTCGGATGCCATGGATGAGTTCCTGCTGGAGCATGGATACGCGGGAAACATTGACGATGTGGAGGCCAAAGTGGCATTTATCCGCAAAACCTTTGAGCAAGCCGGCATGACACCGCCGCGGGAGATTCGCCTGTGGTTCACAGAAAAACAGCCCATCCAGCGGGATACGGCCTTTCAGCTCTGCTTTGCTTTCGGACTGGATGGCGGCGAGACGGATGAATTCTTCCGCCGGACTTTCGCACGGGAGCGCAGCTTTGACTGTCACCAAGTGACAGAAGCCATTTATTATTTCTGCCTGATCAATGGATATAACTGGACGGACGCACAGGAAATCAATGGTCAAATTCCCCTGTCCAATCAGAAGAATCCCGGCACGACGGTGGTCTATACGTCATCTATTGTGGACGAACTGAAGAGACTGTCCACCAAAGAGGAACTGGTGGCTTGGCTGCAGGAGAATGTAAATCTGTTCAATACCAACAACGCCACTGCTTACCGGATGATCCGAGACATGTGGGAGCAAACCGCCGGAAAGAATGGCCTTCTGATGCAGGAGTCCCACCGGTTCATCTCCATGGCAGATGATGCCGCGTCGGATCAAAGCACGCCCCTGAAGGTGGGCAAGGATGGCGTTCGCCTGTGGGATGCTTATTTGGCTATCTTCCAGCTCAACAGAAAGCAGGTGGCCAAGCTGCCAGGAGAGCGCACCATCCGCCCGATTCTGGCCAAGCTGCACGAGGCGGCGCAAGATTCCTTCCCGGATCGCCAGGGAATGACGAAAATTCTCCAGGGAGAGCACCTCTCCTATGAACGGGTACGCAAATGGTTGATTCTGCTGATTTTCTACACCTGGTGGGCACAGCGGGCGTTGAACACCGGCGGCTATGAGGCGGGCCAGAAGGATGGGCAGCGTTTCCTGTCCTTCATGGATCAGGCACTTGTGGAAGCCGGCTATCCTGAAATGTATGTAGGCAATCCCTATGACTGGATTTTCTTCTTCTGTGCACAGGATCAGGAGCCGCTGCGGCTCTTCCGGGAAATTTGGAATACTCTGTTGGGGGAAAAGCTGGAGGAGCATCCGTAAATCCAATTTAGAAATAACCTGGGGGTACAATCAGGATGACGAAGAAAAAGGAGGAAATCGTATGGACGGGCGAAAAGCGCTGACCCCAGGCACCGCACTGCATTTCCAGAATCGGAACGGCGGCGAGGTTTCCTATACCATCACCCAGGAAATCGGCAGGGGCGGCTCCTGCATTGTGTATGACGCTTCGTATCAGGACAATCTCGGCAATCATAAGTTGGTTCGCCTGAAGGAATGTTATCCTCACGGGCTGAAGTTGATCCGCACAGAAAGCGGTACCCTACAGGCGGAGGATCGTGACAGAAACGCTTTTGCCGCCGCGCAAAAGAGGATGACAGAGGCGTATCAGCGGAATCATGACCTGTTTGTGCAGGATGCGCTGACAAACGCCATGACCAACACGGCGGATCTGTATGAAGCATACAGTACGGTATGGATTGTATCTACCTGGCTGAATGGTTCAACGATGGCAGAGATGCATCCGAAAAGCCTGAAGGATTGCCTCTCTCTGGTGCTGGCTACGGCGAGGGTAATGCAGCGGATTCATGAGGCTGGGTATCTCTATCTGGATTTGAAACCGGAAAACATTATGACCATCCGTGGTGTAACCGAACTGGTGCAGCTGTTTGATTTTGACTCCATGATTTCTCTTTCCGATCTGGAACATGCGAAAGCATCCAGGGACGCCTCCGCCCTGCGCACCTCCTACACCAAGGGCTTTGCGCCTTTGGAGCAGCAGACCGGGAAGCTTGCACAGTTAGGCCCCTGGAGCGATGTGTACAGTCTTGGTGCGGTTTTGTTTGCAATGCTGTGGGGCAAAACGCCTACGGCCTTCGACTGCGCGGTGGATGCTGTCTATGATTATTCTCACTTTTCTTTCTCCGCTTTCCATTATCAGGATCGGCTGTACCGTGGTCTGACGGAGTTCTTCCATCGCACATTGGCCAGTTATATTCGGGATCGGTATCCCTCTATAGCGGAAGCCGCGGCCCAATTGGAGCAGATGGTGCTTTGGTCAGATGAGCAGAAGCCCTATATTATTTCCTCGTTTCTTCCGACAGAAGATGGCTTTTATGGGCGTGAGGAAGAATTATCCGCACTTTCGGATTTGCTGGACGACAGCCATTCTGTTGTTTCGCTGTCCGGCATGGGCGGCATAGGGAAAAGTACGTTGGTGCGGCACCATCTCATGCTCCACCGGGACCAGTATGACGCGATTCTCTATACGTATGATCACGGTTCCGCAAATGATATTTTGACAGATGATCAGCTTGTAACCGTCAACACCATCCACAGGCAGAAGGAAGAAACAGCAGAAGAATATTTCGCCCGGAAGAAGGACGCGCTGAAGGTCATCTGTGCCGAGCAAAAGGCGCTGCTTGTGTTGGATCAGTTTGATCCCGATCACTGGAATGATCTGCAATCATTGTTTGATATCGGCTGGCAAGTGCTGCTGATTTCCCGGGAGAAGCTGCCGGAAGGTTTGTGCCCTTCCATGAATCTGGAGGAGATGCAGGCTGCCGATCTGGCAGGGTTGTTCGCGCACTACGCGCATCAGCCTCTGCAGGAGAAAGCGGATGTCAAAGCGTTTATTGCATTGGCAAACGCGGTTTACGGGCATACGCTGACCATGGAGCTGATTGCTCGACAGATTGCCAAAAGCCACCTGACACTGCAGGAGGCAGCGGAGATGGTGGACTCCGCTGGCTTCAAGGCACTGCCGACGGATCAGATTGATTATCTCCGGGACAGCAAGGTGATGCGTGCTACGCTGACCAAGATTCTGGATCAGCTAATGGCTGTGGACTCTTTCACGGATGATGATCGCCTGCTGGTGCAGGAGCTGGCTCTGTTTGATCTGCCAGGGATTGACGCTTCTCTGTTCCGCAGTCTGACGGGACGAGCACAGCTGGATCACTTGAACGATCTGGAGGAAGGTGGCTGGGTCAAGGTCAATGAGCGGAAGCTGGCTCTACATCCGTTGATGCAGGATGTGGTTCGATCCTGGGCATGGAACGAGACTATGGATCAGGCAGCAGAACAAATGGCTGAAGGGCTGTACCAACAGATTCGTCCCGATGGACAACGTCATGATACTGACAAACAGTCCCCGGAGGACTATGACCGTCTGTATGAGCTTCTCGGCCTTGCAGACCAGCTGCAGGCGCACAGCCAGAAGGTCAGCCCTGCCAGCCAAAGGCTTCGGTACCGCATTCTGATGGACGCCCCGGTGGATCAGGATGAATGGACTGCCATGCGGATGGTACATTTGCTGGAGAACCCTCAGGGATTGGATGACGGAAGCATTCTCCGCCTTTATGAAACCTCGGCCTATCTCTTTGGCCGCATGGAATGTTATGGAGATGCCTTTGACCAGCTAAAGCAAATGAAAGCCTACCTGCTGCGCCATCCCAGCGCCTTCTACCTGTCCGGCTATCACCGGGCGATGGCGGTTCTCACCCATAATGCGGCGCTGAGAGACCATGTGAAGATCTGCTTACGGCACGAAGATCAGGCGATTGCTGCTGCCCGGCTTTCCAAGCATCCTGACGCAAAAAAGCAACTGGCAGCCTCCTTGCTGGACAAAACGTCCACGCTGTTGGACGCCGGCAAAGATATGCCACAATGCCAGAGGCTGATTGCAGAAGCAACTCCCCTGGTAAAGAAATACACCAATGATTCCGATTATGAACAGTATCAGTTCTACTGTATTTCAGCTATGTATTACGCCATGAACGGTCAGAGAGAACAGAGCATTCGGCAAATGAAGGAGGCTGGCCGAATTGCCTGTGAAAGGCAGGATTCCCCTTTGTCCTATATTGAGCATAAGCTGGACGAAGAAGTCCCCATCACCATGGCTATGGGCGATACTGCAACAGCGATTGCTTTGATGGATTGGGCCATTGAAGAGTGCTCGAAGCGAGAAGAAATGTCTGTTTATCGCAGGACACGCTTCTCTGCATGGTACAGTCTGGCCAGAACATATGAAGAAGCAGGAGATTTTATCCGGGCTGAAGAAACCTATATGTTGATGGATGAGCATCGGGAGGATTCTCCTTGGGAAATTGATGAGGATGATTCATTCTGCCCACCTGAGGTAGAGGCAGCGGCTGAAGCGGAACGGGGCAGAGTAGAACAAGAATGACGAGGATGCAAACATGGCAATTAAGCTGGTTTCTGTGAAATGCCCAGATTGTGGTCAGACGTTATCGATTGAGGAAAACAGAACTCAGGCTTTTTGCACCTACTGCGGAGCAAAGGTAAAATGCTTGAAAAGCAAAAGGTTCATCAACGATATTGAAAAGGCAAAAGCAGAAGTCTCCACTGAAAGGATTAAATTAAGAACTTGTCTTCATAAGATAGATGTGTTATAATAGTAGAATGAAAGAAGCAAGAGCCGAGCACAAGCCGTACCCGACGGACTTGACAGACGCGCAGTGGTCAGAAATAGAGCCACTATATTCGGGAATGCGGAATCGGAAGTGGAGCAAGCGCGAACTGACAAATGCCGTGCTGTATATCGTAAAGACCGGCTGTCAATGGCAGCAGCTTCCGCACGATTTCCCGCCGTATCAAACGGTTTATAGTTTTTTCAGCCGTGGAGCAAAGTCGGGATTATGGGAGGAAATCCTCGCTCACTTGGTTGAAAAGACTCGTAAAGATGCGGGGAAAAGTGCCGAACCGCACTATGCGTTAATTGATTCGCAAAGCGTAAAAACGGTAGCAGACAATGAAAAGCGCGGCATCGATGGCGGAAAAAAGCAAAAGGGCGCAAACGTCATGCCGCCATAGACACAATGGGCAACTTGCTGGGCATCGTGGTTCATGCTGCAAACATTCACGACACGAAATCAGGCATTCTTGCAGCGCAGAAGGCTTGCAAAAAGTATCCGTCAATTCAAGCCTTTTGCGCCGATGCAGGTTATCGCGGCACGTGTATTGACGAAGTTAAGGTAACACCGCACAACTCGGCGGCGCGTCTGGCGATGTCTTTTCCGCCATCTGCGGCATGCAAATTTCTCGATTTACATCCAGTAAACCTTCGAAATTTGCATTTGCATCTGACGAAAAATCCATTCGCCAGCCGACCACCTCATTTGTGCGGTGTTACCTTAATCAACAGCTCCGGCGCCGGGTGGACATCTCCGAGAAAATCAAGCCTCATGAGTGGGAAAAACTTCCGTGGCGCTGGATTGTCGAACGTACCTTTACTTGGATGAATGCTGCTCGCCGCGTCCGTCACAGCTCAGCCTGTATTTACCAAGACGGAGGATGTTCGAGCGAAATCTTCGTAGCAATTCTTCCCGGCAAGGAACCGGTGGTGGGCACCTGACCCGATGGGAGCCGCCCGCAGCAAAAGGAACGATGCGCTTTTTTGCTGCATCGCTCCCTGAGAATGTTTCCTTATGCCGTAGCCATATCAGCAGCGCTGATGGCTATCATCCAGTCCATGTTTACTTGGAAAGCACCTCCATGGGGAAGTCGCCGCGGATCAAGCCAGCCTCATAGGCAGCTTTGCGCTCATCGACGATTTGCTGGCCGCCAACGTCCAGGATGGCCTGCACGCAGCGATCATACACCGCGTCAAATTCGGCCGGATCGCAGGTCAGGGCGTTGGTGAGCAGCTCAGCCTGCTTTGCCAGCACCATCTGGCCGTAGTCGGCCTCGGCCTTAATCGCCACGGTGAAGCCGATGGGTGCATAGGAATCCTTGGCCATGTACTCATAGGAACGTGCGACGACATCCTCATAGCCGGTGAAGGCCAGGGCGCTGTACTTATTGTTCAGCTCATCATTGCCGAAGCTGTTGCCATTGGACAGGAACACCAGGTCGACAGCGGACAGCCACTTCTGGTCGTCGGGCAGGTTGTCATTAGTTACACGGCCAACGGGCAGGCCGTCCTCGTTCAGATGATCATAGTGAACGCCTTCAATGCCATTCTGCAGGTAGAACATGTTTTCAGGCTGAGCCATCCAGTCCATGTACTTCATCGCGGCAACAGCGGTCTCCTTATTCACCCAGCTGGGAATGAAGATGCAGATGCCGTTGGCGGCATAGTTCTCGTGAAGGGTGTAGCCGTCAGGATTCACGAAGGGGTTAACAGGGATCCACTCGGCGTCCTCGCCCACGTTCTTCTTCATCTCATCGCTGTAATCGGGCCAAACCTGCGTGGGACCCTCGATGTAGAAGCCCGCGTAGCCCTGGTTCAGATCGCGGTCGCGGATGTCGCCGTTATCAATGGCGAAATTCTCAGAGATCAAACCCTCATTGTACAGGGTATTCAGCAGACGATAGGCCTCCTTCGCGCCGGGCATCTGCTCGTGATACAGGGAGTACCAGTCCTCCTTGGTGATCTTGGAGAAGTCCAGGAAGGAATCCACGATCACGGAGGTGGAGAACAGCGGGCTGTTCTCATACAGCTTCATGGCGTAGGGAACCGTCTGCTCGCCGCCCAGCTTGGCTTCCTTGGCCGCGCGCAGATAGGCAACCCACTCCTCGGTGGTGGTAGGCTCCGCCATGTTCAGCTTGTCCAGCCAGTCCTTGCGGATGAACAGACCCAGCTTGGCCACATTGATGCGGCGGGCAGGAATATAATACTGCACCTTAGTGCCGTTCTCGTCAAACTGACCATATTCCAGTACGCCCTGACCCAGAAATTCGGATACGTTCGGGCCATACTCCGCCAGCAGGTCGTTCAGCGGGGTCAAACCACCCATGTTGACATACTGCTGCACCAGAGCTGTGTCATAGGTATAGCAGATGTCAGGGGCGGTGCCGCCGGCTAACCAGGTGTTCAGGATGTCGGTCTCGCTCCAGCGGGACACGGGCACAAGTTCCACCTTGATGTGATTGGGGTCGCCAAAGTTTTTCTGGATGTAGTCGTGCTGCAGGTTGCTTTCAACGCTCAATCCAGACACAGAGCGGTCGAAGCACTCGACGCGCAGGGTGATCCAGTCTTCAGCGTTGGCTGTGGCAGGGATGCTCAGGCAGGACGCGACCAGGATGAGCATCAGCAGGTAGGACAGGAACTTCTTCATGGTTTCCACTCCTTTGTTGATTATATTTCAACCGTCATTCTCCAGACGGCTGAATGCGTAGGGAAGATTAGCCCTTGACAGCACCCACGGTCACGCCGGACACGAAGTAGCGCTGCAGGAAGGGATACACCACCAGGATGGGCAGCGTGGCGAAGATGATGGATGCGGACTCGATGGACTCGGATATGCTATGACCCAGATCAGCGCTGTTGCCCTCTACGGCGGAGATGTCCAGGGTGGTGGAGCCTTTGATCAGGTTGTACAGCTTCAGCTGCAATGGCTGCAGGGAAGCGGAGGAGATGTAGTACAGCGCGTCGGAGAAGCTGTTCCATTTGCCCACCGCGTAGAACAGAGAGAGGGTTGCGATGGCGGGGAGCGTCAGAGGCAGGATGACCTTGAGCAGCACCTGAAAATCCGTAGCGCCGTCGATGATGGCGGCTTCCTCCAGCTCGCCGGGAAGGGCGCTGATGAAGGAGCGCAGGATGATCATATTATAGGTGGAGATCAGTCCCGGCAGGATGAGCGACCACATGGAATTGATGAGGCCGTAGTTCTTAATCGTCAGGTAGGTGGGAATGGCACCGCCGTTGAAATACATGGTAAAGATGACAAACAGCGACAGAAGCCGGCGGCCGCGCAGGCGCTTCTTGGTCATCGGATAAGCCAGCAGAATCGTCATGACCATCGCCATGGCCGTGTAGATAACCGTCAGCTCGATGGTGTAAAACAGGCTGCGGATCATGCTGGCGTCGCGCACAATGGCTTTGTAGGCGTTGATCGTGGGCTCGACCGGCAAAAAGGCCACGTCGCCCCGTAGAATGGCGGATTTGGAGCTTAGGGACACGCTGGCTACGTTGATGATCGGCAGCACGCAGATCAGCACAAACAGCATAATAATCGTGACCAGGATAACCTGAGCGAGGGTCACCTTCTTTTTCTTTTCAGGCATGAGAACCTTTGTCTGCACGGTGGTCATGATTCTCATCCTCCTTTCTCACATGATGCCTTCCTCGCCAAGGCGGCGAGAGACAAAGTTGGCGGTGGTGATCATAACAAGGCCGACGACCGACTGAAACAGACCAATGGCTGTTGCGCGGGCAAACTGCGCGTTTTTGATGCCTGCGCGGTACACAAATGTCGAGATAACGTCGCAGTAGTCCTGCACCATGGTATTGCCGATCACAAAGGGCCGGTCGAAGCCGATATTCATCATCTGTCCCACGTTCAGGATCAGCAGAACCACGATGGTGGAACGGATGCCGGGAAGCGTCACATGCCAAATCTGCTGCATCTTGTTAGCGCCGTCGATCTTGGCGGCCTCAAACAGCTCCTGGTTGATGCCGGTGATGGCCGCCATGTACAGGATGGTTCCCCAGCCCATGCTCTGCCACACACCCACCAGCACATAAGTGACGCGCCAGTAAACGCCGTTGGTCAGGAAGGGGATATTATTGGAAATAAGGTCCATCTTCATCAGCGTGGAGTTGACAACGCCGGTGGTAGGGGCAAAGATCGTCAGTACCATGCCGCCGATGATAACCCAGGACAGGAAATGGGGCAGATACAATAGCGTCTGCGACACGCGCTTAATACCTGTGGATTTGATCTCATTGAGCATGATAGACAGAATAATGGGTACCGGAAAGCCGACAATCAGATCCAGGAAGTTCAGCAGCAGCGTGTTTTGCAGCGCAATAGAAAAGTCTCTCATCTTAAAGACAAACTCAAAGTTTGCCATGCCCACAAACTGACTACCGGCAATCCCCTTGAACAGATTGTAGTTCTGGAAGGCGATCACGATGCCATGCATGGGCGTATAACGGAACATAATATAGAAGATAACCGGCAGGATCAGCATCAGATACAGTCGCCAGTCGCGCTTTAGGCTGATCGCTAAGCCGTGAAGCCAGGATTGTCTCTTCTTTGCGTGTGCCAGACCAGTCATGAGGGTTCCTCCTTTGCTCTGAGGGCGCGTTTACTTCACTCAATTTTTGCGGCGCGCCCATGTGCGATATGGGAGCTTATTTCTCGTTTGCTCCATCTTTGCTGGCTATAACATACTACAAAACTGACAACTGTTCCACTAACAATACTGATTATTCCTATCATCCTTGACAAAAATCGACCGAATGTGCCTTTCAAAAACATATGCTTTCAGATATAATGATAACAACGACAGGAAGAAAGTTGAAGGACGCAGCATGACGGCAAAGAGGAACCGGCATAAGCAATCAGTTCAGCCCAAGGTCATTGAGATTGCAACGAGAAAGTATCTCGCCATTGCCATTGTGATCACCTTCCTGCTCTCCGTGATCCTGACGGTGATCCAAATCGTCTCCCTGTCAGGCTACACCTCCCACCTGGCCGATACGGGTGCACGACAATTAGAGCAGCGGCTGGAACTTGCGCTGCAAAACATTCAGAGCAACGCATCCATGCTGCGCGTAAGCCGTGAGACCGCCAAACTGAGTCAAACTGTCTCCTTCACGGAGGAAGCACTACGCAGCATCAACTATATGGAAACCCTCAACACCATCAAGCTGACCGACGACGCGCTGTATGACATCTGGGTGCTGAACGAGGATCGCGGCGTGGTCTACACAGCCAGCCGTACCCGATACAGCGCAGACGTTCCGGCCATCCGCAATATTGTGGAAGAAACAGCGCAGGAAGCGTGGGACGAGGGATTTGCCATCGCTCGGGTGGATGGATATCCCGGACAGGAGATCAGTCGTTCATGCCTGATCTACCGGCAGCGTTTAGACGTGTCGGACGTGGGTTTTCACGGCGCTGTCTATCTCTTGCTGGACTGCAAAAAGCTGTACGCCTCCTTGCTTGAACACAATGACAGCCTGGAGGAGCTCATGGTGCTCACCCACGACGGACGCACGGTATGTTCTCAGCCGATGAACTCTCAGCCGGTCGGCGCACGGGTTGAGGCGGCTATTGACTTTCTCGCGTCCCCCAACGAGACTTACCAGCACTGGGTTGACGGAGGAAAAATCTGTTCCGCCTATCGGGGCAGGCATTTCCTCTATGTGGTATGGGTGTCGGGCGATATTGTGATCATGACCGTGGTGCAGCAGGCGCTGTATGCGCTGATAGTGCTGGCGGTGTTCATCATGGTCATCGTCATCAGCTTCCGCATGATTGCGCGGCAGATGAACCGTCCCATCGCCGAATTGCAGGCTACCCTTGAACGTCAATTGCAGGAACAGTCGATCCCAACCGACACGGCCAGGGAAGCCACCAACGTCCTGACTCAGGTATCGGAGCAATGGCATGCCAGCGATGGGCAGGAAACCATCCAGCAGATGGATCTTCAGCTCTATGAAGCCGTCACTTCCAACAAGCTGACCGAAAGTATGCTGGTTCATCTGGCATCCTTCGATCATTATGTGTTCCTACTTTGCGATATTGACGAGCCGCATCAGCACATTGTCGAGGCGCGTAAGCTGTCGCCCTTTCTGGATTATCTGCTGCGCTATTCTCTCCGAGGTATTCTGGGGGAGGGGGAAAGCTCCTACACAGTGCGGATCAATGAGTGGTCCATTGCCGCCGCCGTCAGTTTCCAGAACAGCCCCTCCGAACAGGCGCGTCAGGCACTGATGGAAAAATCGTCAGCCCTTATGCAGGCTTTCACCACCTGCACGCTCAGCTTTTCCTGCTCCTCCGTCTTTTCCGGACGGGAGCATGTGGCCGAGGCGCTGAACGAGGCCAAGCGCGCAATCCGCTGGAAGCTGGTGCGCGGCGTCGGGTGCACCATCCTTTATACGCCCGGAATGGGCGTGTCAAGATCCTTTACGTTCCCGCAGGCAAAGATCCAGAGCATTGTCTCGTCGATTGACCGGGGAGAAAACGCGATTCATGAACGCCTGAGGGAGCTGCTTGCAAAGCTGCTGGAGAGCGACGCAGGTATGGACGACCTGGAGTTCGCCGTGTCCCAGCTCTTAGGCGTGCTGATCCAGACGGCCTTTCGCAAGGGCGTGCAGTTCAACGCCTTGTTTGACGAACCGGAGCATTCCCCGTTCCGTTATCTGAGCAGCTTTGACACCTTGGAGCACATGCTGACATGGCTGGAGGGCAAATTTGTTCAGCTTTCCAGGCAGTTGGCTAAGGCGCACAAGGGCGGCAGCGGCTATACGAACAAGTTTATCCGCTACATCGGCGATCACTATGCCGAGTCTCTTACGCCCGAGGATGTGGCAAGCGCGCTGGGAATCAGCTATTCCTATCTCAGAAAGATCATATCAACGGAGATGGGAACAACCTTTTCAGCCTATCTGCTCGGCATCCGCCTTGAAAAGATGAAGGAATTGCTGGTGAATACGACCATCTCCCAGCGGGATATTGCCGAGCAGGTCGGCATTGGCAGCGAGCAGACCATGTATCGTCTGTTCAAACAGTATATGGGATGCTCCCCCGGCGAGTATCGGAAGCATCCCTCCGCAGACAGTACCATAGCCGCCGAGACGGCGGATGAATATCATGAAAGCGAGGAATAATCACATGGACAACCTGAAGTATCTGGAACATGTCGTGGAGCTTGGAAAGGTCCAGGCTGCAACCACGCCCGAGGAAATGTCCGGCGCGTTTGGCGCGTTCAACGGCTTCCTGGGCCTGTATTACGATCTGGCGAAGATGGAGCTGCAAAAGGCCGGGATCGACACGCCGCCTATTCGAAACTTCGCCATTGACAAGGCGCTTGAGCGCATCGACGCCCGCCTGGACTGCGCTGATTTCACCATCCCCGCGCTGATCCGTATGCTGCGCGAGCATCGCGGAACGCGCCTGAATGAGGAGCAGGCACAGAAGATTGAACAGAGTCTGATTCATTTCAAGTATTGGCTGGACGAGCCCGGCGATGTGCACGCCTGCTTCTTCACCGAGAATCATCAAATCCTGTATCACAGCGCCGAATATCTGGTGGGGCAGATGTATCCTGACGTGGTGTTCCCCAACAATGGCATGACCGGCGCTGAGCATCACGCCCATGCCACCGCCTTCCTGCGCCGCTGGCTGAACTGGCGTGAGCGCTTCGGCTTCAGCGAATGGCTGACTCAGGGATACTACATGGAGGACATGCTGGGTCTGGTCAACCTGATGATCTATGCCGACGAGGCGGATATCCGCACCCGCTGCCGCATGCTGATTGACATGCTGGTGTTTGACCTGGCGGTCAATCATTTTGAAGGGCACTTGCCCACCACCCATGGCCGCGTCTATACCCGCTTTATCATCGAGCCCGACTATGAGGATTGCTCCGCCATGATGGCGCTGCTGTTTGATAAGGGATACGCCGGCACCATGAGCAACTGCGCCGTGATGTTGGCTGCCAACGGCTATGTTTGTCCCAAGGCTATCCTGGCGGCAGCAGCGGCTCCCACGGGAATCCAAACCAACCGCGAGCGCATGAGCATCGACGTGGCGGACGCCAAGTATTATGGCGTGGATCCCGCCGACTTTGACAACATCATGTTCTTCTGGGGTCAGCAGACATACTCCGACCGCCTGACCATTGAGAACTCGCTGAAGGTGTTCCCCACATGGAACTGGATGACTAACCGTGTCCGCGCCTACTATGAGCGCTACAAGCTGCATGATGAGGCTGGTGCGCCCTGCGTGGATGCGCCCGACTTCACAGCCATGACACAGGTGGACATCTACACACGCCGTACGCCGGACTATATCCTCAGCTGCGCGCAGGATTTCCGCAAGGGCCGCATGGGCTATCAGCAGCATCCCTGGACGGCCTCCCTGGGCGGCAAGGCAGTCATCTTTACAACCAATCCCGCTTCCACCGAGTATTCCAACCGTCCCAACTGCTGGGCCGGCAACATGACCCTGCCCCGCGCCGTGCAGCATGAAAACGTGCTGCTGTGCCTGTACCGCGTTGAACCCGACTTTGTGGATTACCTCTATTCCCACCTCTACTTCCCCAGGCATGAGATGGACGAGGTGGTGGAGAAGGAGGGCTGGATCTTTGGCCGCAAAGGCGATGGGTATGCGGCGGTGTATTCGCTGCTGCCCGGCTACTGGGAAAAGAAGGATCCCGCCATGTTCAAAGAGCTGTACGCCGAAAGCTGGCAGGAGAAATATGACCGTGCCGACGATTATGAGTACATCGCGCAGGGTCACGCAAACGTGTGGGTCATTGAAATGGGCTCCAAGGCTGAAAACGGCAGCTTTGAGGCGTTCATGGACGGCTTTGCCGGGAAAAAGGTGTGCGGCGACACGCACAACCTGATCTACCAGTCTCCCTCTCAGGGTGAGATCACCTTCGGCTGGAACAGGCCCTTGACCGTCGGGGGAGAAAACATCTGCATCCATGGCTACAAGCGCTATGATAACGAGTTTGCTCAGACGGAATTTGACGCGGGCGCAATCGAGATCAATGCCGACGGTCATCAGACGATTCTTGACTTTGAAAAGGCCGAGCGCACGGATATTTAAGGCACTACCGCACAATTCGTCTGCAGCGCTGGCGATGCCTTTTCTGCCATCTGCTTCTTGCAGAAATCTCGATTTAC
>ENA-OUUV01000577-OUUV01000577.1-human-gut-metagenome-genome-assembly--contig:-NODE-577-length-22212-cov-5.118744_pt1 | contig 22212 bp, 16 predicted proteins | sample MGYA00237952_ERZ548838 | MGnify/ENA primary metagenome ERZ548838 (study PRJEB26490, sample SAMN05194705) | human gut metagenome | biome: terrestrial biome; feature: human-associated habitat; material... | reverse complement strand
ACGCAGCGCCGACCCACTTGGTGGCACGCGCAAGACGGGCATCCGTGCTCTTGGCCTTGTTCTTGGCCATGAAGGAATCGGCCACGCCGCCGATTGCACCGCTTAAGCCGGCAGACTTGCCGCTCTGGAACAGGACGATGCCGATGACGATGAGACCGCAGAGAAGCTGAAGAATCGTAACGAATAAAGTCATGGTGAAAACCTCCAAATTGTTGAACGTGCGATCACGCTATATTCACAGGTACTCATAATACCATAGAAAGGTGCGGAAAGCAAGCCTATTTTTCAATTTCTGCCGCTTTCTGCGCTCAGAGCATTGCGACCTTGGGGTGCGGCAGGCTGATGGACGGAGCCTCGGGCGGCTGCGGCTTTTTCGGGGTGGCCTCCTGCGCGTGCAGCGCGCGCTGCGCCGCGGTGAGCATCAGCTTGATGCGGTTGAGCTGGTTCACTTCGCTCGCGCCGGGGTCATAGTCGACAGCGACAATGTTTGCGCCGGGATAGGCCGCGCGCAGCGCCTTGATGACGCCCTTGCCGACCACATGGTTCGGCAGGCACGCAAACGGCTGGATGCACACGATGTTCGGCGTGCCGGAGGTGATGAGCTCTGCCATCTCACCGGCGAGGAACCAGCCCTCGCCGTACTGGTTGCCGATTGAAAGGAAGGGCTTGGCAAGCTCCGCCACATGGTTGATGGCCATGGGGGGATCAAAGCGCTTGCTGGCCTTCAGCGCTTCGATCGCGGGGCGGCGCATGCGCTGAAGTGCCGGAATGCCGAGCTTGGCGCTGGCCGAAGCAGTCCACCCCTTTCCAAGGTGGGTGTGCTTGAAGTTCTGCTCATAGATCGTGGCGGCAAAGAAATCGAGAAGATCGGGAACGACCGCCTCTGCGCCCTCGCGTTCCAAAAGGTCGACAACATGGTTGTTGGCAAGTGGCATGTATTTGACGAGGATTTCGCCGACGACGCCGACGCGCGGCTTTTTGAGCGTTTCGTCGATGGGCAGCGCGTCGAAATCCTCGACAATGCCGCGGCAGAGCTGGGCGTAGCGGTACTTGGGATGCTCGCTCGTCAGCGAGTCGATGCAGATGTCGCGCCACTTGCGGTGCAGCGCGTTCGCGCTGCCTTTTTCGAGCTCATACGGGCGCACGCGGTACAGGCAGCGCATCAGCAGGTCACCAAGCACGATACCGTGTGCGGCGTCCAACAGCAGTGACGGCGAGATGCGGAAGCCCTCGTTCGTCTCCATGCCGTTGGCGTTGAGCGAGATGACAGGGATGTGTTCAAGGCCCGCTTTTTTGAGCGCGCGGCGGATGAAGGCGATATAGTTGCTTGCACGGCAGCAGCCGCCGGTCTGTGACATGATGAGGGCGAGGTGGTCGGTGTCGTACCGGCCGGAGGTCACGGCCTCCATCAGCTGGCCGACCGCCGTGATCGAGGGATAGCAGGCGTCGTTGTTGACGTACTTGAGGCCCGCGTCGATGGCGGCGCGGTCGTCGTTTTGCAGTACCTCAAAATTATAGCCGTGGTGGCGGAAGATAGGCTCGAGAATGTCAAAATGGATGGGACTCATCTGGGGGGCGAGGATGGTGTAGTGCTGCTTCTGCATCTCCTTGGTGTAGTAGACGCGCTCGAACGGCTGTACGTGAGAGGTCGAATGGATCCCGCGCTCGCGCCGCATGGCGACGGCGGCGAGCAGCGAGCGGATGCGGATGCGCACCGCGCCGAGGTTGTTGACCTCGTCAATCTTGAGGCAGGTGTAGAGCTTGCCGCCCTGCTCCAGAAGCTCGCAGACCTCGTCGGTCGTGACGGCGTCGAGACCGCAGCCGAACGAGTTGAGCTGAATGAGCTCAAGATCGTCGCGCCCGCAGACGAATTCCGCTGCGGTGTAGAGGCGGGAGTGATAGACCCACTGGTCATTCACGCGCACGGGGCGCTTGGGGACAAAGTCGATGGGCAGGCAATCCTCGGTCAGCACCGTCAGGCCGTAGGCCGCGATGAGCTCGGGGATGCCGTGGTTGATCTCGGGGTCGACGTGGTAGGGACGTCCGGCGAGCACAATGCCGCTGCCGCCGTTTTTCTCCATGTCGGCGAGTGCCTTCGCGCCCGCGGCGCGGACGTCGGCCTTGGCCCTGCGTTGCTCTTCCCACGCGAGGTGGGCGGCATGGCGCGTTTCCTTTTCAGGAATGTTCCATACTTCCTTACAGAACTGGACGAGACGGTCGGAGGCGACCTTCTCGTTCGTGAAAGCGAGGAAGGGATGCAGGTAGCGCACGGAGCCGTCGGTCACGGCTTCGACGTTGTTCTTGATATTCTCGGGATATGAAACGACGATCGGGCAGTTGAAGTGGTTCTGCGCACCCGGCACTTCCTGATGTTCGTAGAACACGCAGGGGTGGAAGATGGTCTTGACGCCGTGGTCGATAAGCCACTGGGCGTGACCGTGGGCGAGCTTGGCAGGATAGCACTCAGATTCCGACGGAATGCTCTCCATGCCCAGCTCGTAGATCGCGCGCGTGGAGAACGGGGAGAGGATGACGCGGAAGCCGAGGTCGCGGAAGAACGTCGCCCAGAACGGATAGTTTTCATACATGTTCAGCACGCGCGGGATGCCGATCTCGCCACGCGGCGCATTTTCCGACTCGAGCGGGGGATAGGCGAACATGCGCTCACGCTTGTAGGCGAAGATATTTTCGCCGGGTTTGGCAGCGCTTTCGCCGCGCAGGGCTTTTTCGCAGCGGTTGCCGCTCACATGGCGGCGGCCGCCGGGGAAGACGCTGACCGTGAGCATGCAGTGGTTCTGGCAGCCCTGACAGCGTGCGGCGGAGGTCTTGTACGTGAGCTGCTCGATCTCCTCAAGCGGGAGCATTGTGCTCTGCTGCCCGTGGTAGCGGTCGCGCGCGAGCAGTGCCGCGCCGAACGCGCCCATGATGCCCGCGATGTCGGGACACGTGACCTGCGCGCCGGAGATACGCTCAAACGCGCGCAGCACGGCCTCGTTGAAGAACGTGCCGCCCTGTACGACGACGTGCGAGCCGAGCTCGCTCGCGTCGGAGAGCTTGATGACCTTATAAAGAGCGTTCTTGATGACGGAGTAGGCAAGGCCGGCGGAGATATCGGAGACGCTTGCGCCCTCCTTCTGTGCCTGTTTGACGTTGGAGTTCATAAACACCGTGCAGCGCGTGCCGAGGTCGACGGGGGCCTTGGCAAAGAGCGCTTCGTGCGCGAATTCCTGCGCTGTCATGCCAAGGGAGTTGGCGAAATTTTCGAGGAACGAGCCGCAGCCGGACGAGCAGGCCTCGTTCAGAAGCACCGTGTCGACCGCACCGTCCTTGAGCTTGATGCACTTCATGTCCTGTCCGCCGATATCGAGCACGCAGTCGACCTTCGGGTCGAAAAACGACGCGGCGGTGCAGTGGGCGATGGTCTCGACCTCGCCCTCGTCGAGCGAGAACGCGGACTTGAGCAGCGTTTCGCCGTAGCCCGTGGAGCAGGAGCGCGCAATATGCGCGCCCGCGGGAAGAGCTTCGCGCAGCGTATGTACCGCCTGCATAGCGGTCTGGATGGGATTGCCCTGATTGTTGGCGTAGAACGAGTACAAAAGCTCGCCCTTTTCGCCAACTAACGCGAGCTTTGTCGTCGTCGAGCCCGCGTCGAAGCCGAGAAAGCAGTCGCCATTATACGTTGCAAGATCGCCGCGCGGCACGACCGCCGTATGGTGACGGGTGCGGAAGGCCTCGAGGTCGGCTTCGTCTTCAAAGAGCGCCGGCAGGCGCTTTAATTCAAAATCCATCTGCACGCCGCTGTCGAGACGCTTGATGAGCGCGCTGAGCGGCTGCGCCTCGGCGGACGTTTCGTCGATGGCCGCGCCGGTGGCGGCGAAGAGATGGGAATTTTCGGGGTCGATGGTCGTCTCATCCGTCAGCTTCAGCGTGCGGATAAACGCGGCCTTGAGTTGGGGGAGGAAGTGCAGCGGCCCACCTAAGAACGCGACATGGCCGCGGATGGGCTTGCCGCAGGCAAGGCCCGAAATGGTCTGGTTGACGACCGCTTGGAAGATCGAGGCGGCAAGGTCGGCCTTCGTCGCACCCTCGTTGATGAGGGGCTGGATGTCCGTCTTGGCGAACACGCCGCAGCGCGCGGCGATGGGATAGATCTGCTGATAGTGCGTGGCCTCGCGGTCAAGACCCGAGGCGTCAGTCTGCAGCAGGGCGGCCATCTGGTCGATAAACGAGCCGGTGCCGCCGGCGCAGACGCCGTTCATGCGCTCTTCGAGCCCACCTTTGAAGTAGATGATCTTGGCATCCTCGCCGCCGAGTTCGATGGCGACATCCACCTGCGGCGCGCAGCGCTCGAGCGCCTGCGCGACGGCGACGACCTCCTGCACAAAGGGGATGCCGAGCGCCTTGGCAAGGTTGATCGCGCCGGAGCCGGTGGCGCGCAATTCGAGCGCGCACTCGCCGAGCGCTGCGCGCGCCTGCTTGAGTAAGTCGGACAGTGCGCGCTGTGTGTGGGACAGATGGCGCTGGTACTGCCCGAAGATCATTTGTCCGTTTTCATCCAGCACGACGAGCTTGACCGTGGTGGAGCCTACGTCGATGCCTGCTTGATACGTTTTCATGGGGAACCTCTCTTTTCATGTCGATGCGATTTGGCGGTAAAAGAGTCCCGCCGATTTTCAAATTATCATTATAATTGTATGTCTGATGAGGACAAGAAGTAAAGTTTAGGGTCTGTTAAGAAAATGAACAAAAATTTACAAATATTTTTGGCTTGACATACCTCGCAACTCTATGTATACTGTAAGCATAGATACTCTATGTATCATTGGAGGTGCAACATGAAGAAAAAGAGCATTGACCACACACAGCTTTTGCTGCTCAAGCTCCTCTCGACCGAGGACATGTACGGCTACCAGATCATTCTGGAGCTGGCGCGCCGCTCGAGCAATGTCTTCGAGATGAAAGAGGGCACGCTCTACCCCGTGCTGCACGGCATGGAGCGCGAGGGCTATGTGGAGGCCTATGAAAAGGCAGCGCCCACCGGCCGCGTGCGAAAGTACTATCACCTGACGCGCGCCGGGCGCGCGGCGCTCACAGAAGAGGAGAAAGCCTGGCAGGAGTACAGCGGCGCGGTGAACGCCGTGCTGCACTTTGCTTAAAAAAGGGTGAGGCTATGAACAGAAACGAGTATTGCGATCGCGTGCTCGCACAGGTCGGCCGGCTGACGGCTGACGAGGCGAACGATCTGAGAAATGAGCTCGCCGGTCACATCGAAGACCACGCCGAAGCGCTGGTCGAGCACGGCTATACGGAGGAGGATGCCGCTGCGCGCGCCGTGGAGCTGATGGGCGATCCGGAGGAGACGGGCAGGGCCCTGCGCGAGCAGTACCGCCACTTCTGTCTCGTTATCGTGCAGCGTATCGCGATTTTCGTCACGATCGTCGCCTGTGTGCAGGGCTTTTTCATGCTCCCGATGCTCAGCGGCGTGTACGAGAGCATCCGCGAGCGCGTGAGCCCGACGGTGAACAGCATTTCATGGGAAGAGCTCGACGGCGCGGCGGACCTGCGTGAGCGCATTGCCGTCGGCAATGACATTGTGCAGCTCAACCGCATCGAATACGGTGTGCGCGAGGGAGAGCGGCAGGCGGTGCTCTGGGTGAGCAGCTATGACCGCATTCCGGGGCGAAAGGTCTATGAGCGCTTGATTGAGACAATGTCGCTGCAAAGTGAACGCGGCGAGACGATGTACGACTATGAGGATACAGGACGGTATCCGGGCTGGTATTCAAGCTGCCGGAGCAGCAGCGGCAGTTTGTACGTGCACAGCGGCCAGCACACCGTGCCGCTCGAAGAGGGCGATACTTACGTGACATTCGTCTACGACCGCTTCGGCGAGCGCATCGAGACGAGGATCGAGCTTCCGGAAGGGGGAACGCAGCCATGAAAAAGCAGAAGATCGAAAAGCGGCCGACGAGAGCGCGCCGCGCGGTCAAAAGCGTTGTCATCATGCTCTGTGCGCTGCTCATCTGCAATATGCTCGGCGGCGGACACCTGACGCGCGCCATGGCTCTGCGCGATGGCGAACAGCGCTACGGCGTGTATGAAAAGACGCACGAGATCACATCCCTTCCCGCCGAGAACATCTATAAGACGCTGCGCGTCACGCTGATGGCCAGCGAGAATGTGACCTATTGCGGCACGAGCCATTTCTACACCTTGCTTGGCTGGCAGGACGATTTCGGTGTGCCGCTTGACTGCTCAGACGGTGAGAGCATTCACGCGGGCTGGTGGGATATGGCGCGCAACGGCGTAAGGGATATCTTTTACTGGGGACGCGTCGACGATGCCGCGGTCGATAGCGCCGTGATCGAGCGATACCGCGCGGTTTCACAAGATGAAAACGGGGCCTACACCTTTGAGAAACGTGAAGCATTCGCCGCTGAGTTGATTGAAGACGGCGATTATCGGTATTTCCTCACTGGCGGAGTGACGACAGAGGCCAACTATGGCGACTATGGATGGGATCGGGTGTATTTTGTCGGATACGACGCCTCGGGCGCAGAAGTGCTGCGCTATGAGATCGAGCGGCAGATGAGTACATCGTTCGCTTAAAAGAAGATCAGGGAGCGCGGCAGCTTTGCCGCGCTCCCTTTGCATCGATGCAAGGGAGAGAAGGCATGAACTTTCGGTGAATTCTTCCGCGCACACGTTGACGGGAAAAAACCAAAATGATATCCTACTCTGGAATTCTTATTTTTATTTACTCAGAAAGAAGGCAGGATATGCTGAAGCTGCAACAGATCGTCAAGGATTACCAGGCGGGCGACACCACCGTCCATGCGCTGCGGGGCGTGAGCCTCAACTTCCGCGAGAGCGAGTTTGTCGCCATCCTCGGCCATTCGGGCTGCGGCAAGACGACGCTGCTCAACATCATCGGCGGCCTTGACCACTACACGAAGGGCGATCTCATCATCAACGGCAAGTCGACGAAGGACTTTTCCGACGCCGACTGGGACAGCTACCGCAACCACTCCATCGGCTTTGTCTTCCAGAGCTATAACCTCATTCCGCACCAGACGGTCCTGAGCAACGTGGAGCTGGCGCTCACGCTCTCGGGTGTGAGCAAGTCAGAGCGCCGCGAGCGCGCGGTCAGGGCGCTTGAGAGCGTGGGCCTTGGCGATCAGCTCGACAAAAAGCCGAACCAGATGTCCGGCGGTCAGATGCAGCGCGTCGCCATCGCGCGGGCGCTCGTCAACGATCCGGACATTCTGCTCGCCGACGAGCCGACCGGCGCGCTCGACAGCGAGACGAGCGTGCAGGTGATGGAGATCTTGAAGAACATCTCCAAGGACCGCCTCATCATCATGGTCACGCACAACCCCGAGCTTGCCGAGACCTACGCGAGCCGCATTGTGCGCTTAAAGGACGGCGAGATCGTGGACGACAGCGCGCCGTATGAGGAGGCCGTGGAAGAAAAGCCCGCCGCGGGCAAGAGCAAAAAGACCTCAATGAGCTTTGGCACGGCGCTGTCGCTGTCGCTCAACAACCTGATGACGAAAAAGGGACGGACGTTTTTAACGGCCTTTGCCGGCAGCATCGGTATTATCGGCATCGCGCTCATTCTGTCGCTGAGCAATGGCATCCAGACCTATATCGACCGCGTGCAGGAAGATACGCTATCGAGCTATCCCTTGACCATCGAGGCTGAGAGCATGGACATGTCCAGCATGGTCAGTTCGATGATGGGCGTCCATGCGCAGGACGAGGGTGACGGGGAGCAGCATGACCTCGACGCCGTCTACTCCAACAACATTATGTACGACATGATGAGCTCGTTTGCCTCGGCGGAGACGCAGACGAACAATTTGAAGGACTTCAAGACCTATCTGGAGGGCGACAACGAGCTTTCGCAGCATATCAGCTCCATTTCCTATGACTACGACCTCGGCATGAGCATCTATGCCAAAGACACCGACGGCAAGGTCTTCAAGTCCGACGTGACGGAGCTTTTGCAGACCTGCATGAGTGAGCTCTACGGCGGCGATTACAGCAGCTATTTCGAGCGCTTCGGCTCGGCCTACTCCGCGATGGAGACCTGGGAGCAGATGCTCCCGCCGCAGGATAGTGAGAGCGGCGAGCTCGTGGGCGGCCTCCTGCACGAGCAGTATGACCTCATCTACGGCTCCTGGCCGCAGAATTACGACGAGGTCATGCTTATCGTCAACAAGGACAATGAAATTTCCGACCTTGTCATCTATTCGCTGGGCCTGAGCGCACAGGACGAGGTCGTGGAGTCGATGCAGCACATGCTCGACGGCTCGGAATTCGACAGCAAGGACATCCAGAGCTGGAGCTATGAAGATCTCTGCAATATGAGCTTCAAGATCGTCCTGCCCGCCGAGCGCTACCAGTACGATTCCGCAAGCGGCACGTATACCGACGTCAGCACGACGGACACGGGGCTCGACTTCCTCTATAACTCCGACGATGTCGGCACGCGCGTGAAGATCGTCGGCATCCTGCGCCCGAACGAGAACGCGGTATCCTCGATGCTCTCCGGCGCGATCGGCTACACGTCTGCGCTGACGGACTACCTCGTCGAAAAGGCGGGACAGACCGAGATTTTGCAGAAGCAGAAAGAAGACCCCGATACCGACGTTATCCTCGGCCTGCCGTTCCTGACCGATGGCTACTCCGTGAGCGACAAGCAGAAGGAAGCGGACGTGACGGACTATCTCGAGACGCTTTCCGTCACCGAGCGCGCCGCAGCCTACACCGCGATGATGAGCGTGCCGAGCGAAGAGTATCTCTCCGCCATCGTGGAGCAGCAGATGGGCTCGCTCGACCGCGCGAGCATCGAGCAGATGGTCATTTCGACCTACGCCCAGCAGATGAGCGTGGACGAGGCGACCGTCAAGTCCTATATCGCGCAGATGGACGACGAGACGCTTTTCGGCTACGTGGAGCAGTCTATCCGCGAGCAGGTGACGGAGCAGTACGCCGCGGGCGTGCAGGCGCGGCTATCTAACATGACAAGCGATCAGCTCGCCATGGCGCTCGACCTGGCGCTCGAAAAATCGCCCGCTGTCACGCCGCTGACGAGCGAGCAGTACAACTGGCTTTATGATAACTACATGCCCGCGACGGTCTCGAACGGCACGTATGAGGACAATTTGAAGCTGCTTGGCGACGTCGACCTCGCAAGTCCCAAGACCATCAACATCTACGCCTCGACCTTTGCCGACAAGGACGCCATCGCCGATGCGATCAAGCAGTATAACAGCAGCGTTTCCGAGGACGACCAGATCGACTACACCGACTATGTGGCGCTTCTGATGAGCTCGGTCACGACGATCATCAACGCCATCAGCTATGTGCTTATCGCATTCGTCGCGATCTCGCTCGTCGTGTCGAGCATTATGATCGGCATCATTACGTATATCTCGGTGCTTGAGCGCACGAAGGAGATCGGCATTCTGCGCGCCATCGGCGCGAGCAAGCGCGACATCTCGCGCGTGTTCAACGCGGAGACGCTCATCGAGGGCTTCTGCTCCGGTGCCATCGGCATCGGCATCACGCTATTGCTGATCATCCCCATCAACCTCGTCGTGCACCACTTGACGGGTATCGAGAGCCTGAACGCCATCCTGCCGCCTGTCGGCGGCGCGGCGCTCGTGGTCATCAGCATGGCGCTCACGTTTATCGCGGGCCTCATCCCCTCCGGCATCGCCGCGCGCAAGGACCCTGTCGAAGCGCTGCGCACCGAATAACACGATATTTGACCTTCAAAAAGGACGTTTTCCGTCGGAAAACGTCCTTTTTCTCTTTTACCGCGATTTTACAAAAGGCGACTTTCTGATTTTACAACCTGCCTTTATGATGGCAAATGTAGCAAGGAACAACATCTTGGAAAAATGGAAAGGAAGTATTTCAAATGAAAAAGTTTCTCACTCTTGCGCTGACCGCTGTCATGGCGCTGAGCCTGCTGACCGCCTGCGGCAGCAAGAACGACAACAGCGCCGACACCAACACTGACGGCAGCAACACCGAAACGACCCTCTCCGGCACCGTCTCGACCGACGGCTCCACCTCGATGGAAAAGGTCATCAACTCTCTTGGCGAATCCTTCATGGCCATGAACAAGGACGTGAAGTTCACCTATAACCCCACCGGCTCGGGCTCCGGTATTCAGGCCGTTAGCGAAGACCGCTGCGACATCGGCCTTTCGAGCCGCGCGCTCAAGGATGACGAAAAGGCCTCCGGCCTTGTTGAGACCGTCGTCGCGCTCGACGGCATCGCCATTGTCGTGAACCCCGAGAACCCTGTCTCCGATCTCGACATTGATACCATCGCCAAGATCTACACCGGCGAGATCACCAACTGGAAGGACGTCGGCGGCAACGACGCCGAGATCGTGCTCATCGGCCGTGAGGCCGGCTCCGGCACGCGTGACGGCTTCGAGTCCATCACCGACACCAAGGACGCCTGCCAGTACCGTCAGGAGCTCACCTCCACGGGCGACGTCATCAACACCGTGTCCCAGAACCCCGACGCCATCGGCTATGCCTCCCTCTCCGCGGTCGGCGACAGCGTCAAGGCGCTGACAGTCGGCGGTGTGGAAGCCACGGAGGCGACCGTCAAGGACGGCAGCTATGTGGTCCAGCGTCCGTTCGTGCTCGTCACGAAGGAGGGCACCGAGCTTTCCCCCGCGGCACAGGCCTTCTTCGACTACGCGCTGTCCGCTGACGCGGCAAGCATCATCGCCGCTGCCGGTGCGGTCGCAGCCAACTAACAGAACACAGGAACCATCACGGGAGGCGGCGTGAGCCGTCTCCCGCTGACAGCAAAAAGAGGAAACAATTATGGCGCAGAGGAAAAAAATGTTTGAAGCCGTCGTCCACGGTATTTTTCTGCTTCTCGGCCTCATTACGGTCGGATGCGTGCTGCTGATCACGGAGTATCTCATCATCTCCGGCATCCCGGCCATTCAGAAGATCGGCCTTGTGCCGTTTCTCACGGGCAAGGTGTGGTCGTCGACGTCGGCGGAGCCGAAGTACGGCATTCTGCCCTTTATTTTAACGAGTGTTTACGGCACGGCAGGCGCGATCGTCCTCGGCGTGCCCATCGGTTTTTTGACGGCGGTGTACCTCTCCAAGGTCGCGCCCAAGAAGGTCCGCACCGTGCTGGAGGCCGCCGTCAGCCTGCTCGCGGGGATCCCGTCGGTCGTGTACGGCCTTGTCGGTATGCTGGTGCTCGTGCCTGCCATCCGCAAGACGTTCCACCTGCCGGACGGCGCAAGCCTGTTTGCGGCCATCATCGTGCTGGCCGTCATGATCCTGCCGTCGATCATCAAGGTGAGCGTCACGGCGCTCGAGGCTGTTCCGCATGAATATGAGGACGCCTCGCTTGCCCTCGGTGCGACTGAGGTCGAGACCTATTTCCGCGTCTCCGTTCCGGCGGCAAAGAGCGGCATCGCCGCAGCGGTCGTGCTCGGCGTGGGCCGCGCCATCGGCGAAGCGATGGCCGTGATGATGGTCTCGGGCAACGCGCCGAACATGCCCGGCTCGATCTTTGAGAGCGTCCGCTTTCTCACGACGGCGGTCGCGAGCGAGATGTCGTATTCGAGCGGCTTGCAGCGTCAGGTGCTCTTTTCCATCGCGCTCGTGCTGTATCTTTTCATCCTGCTCATCAATGCGGCGCTCAACTTCTTCTTAAAGCGCGACAAGGAGGGTAACTGATGCTGAAAATGCAGTCCTCGGCCCGCCGCAAGGCCTATATCACGGCAATGAAGCTCCTGATGGGCGTCGCCGCAGTATTGACTTGCGCGCTCGTAGTCGGTATGATTGGTTATATATTGGGCAACGGCATTCCGAACATCACCTGGGAGATGCTCTCCACCGCGCCGAGCTATCTTGCCAGCCGCGTCGGTATCCTGCCGGACATCCTGAGCACGCTCTACATCGTCATCGCGACGCTTTTAATCGTGCTGCCGCTCGGCGTGGGCGCGGCCATCTACTTAAATGAATACGCCGCGAACAAAAAGCTCGTCCCCATCATCGAATACGCGTCCGAAACGCTCTCCGGTATCCCGTCGATCATCTACGGCCTTGTCGGCATGCTGATCTTCTGCAAAAACGGCACGTCGCTTCTTGCGGGTGCGCTGACGCTGACGATCATGAACCTGTCGACCATCATGCGCACGACACAGGAGAGCCTCAAGACCGTACCGCAGAGCTACCGCGAGGGCGCGTTCGGCCTGGGCGCGGGCAAATGGCGCACCATCCGCACGGTGGTGCTGCCAAGCTGCGTGGACGGTATCGTGACGGGCTGTATCCTGTCGATCGGACGCATCCTCGGCGAGTCGGCGGCGCTCTTATTCACGGCGGGCTCGGCGCACATGCTCTACAACTTCTTTGAGGGCATGCACAACGCGGGCGCGACGCTGACGGTGGCGCTGTACTTCTACGCCAAGGAGTCGAGCGATACGGGGGTGGTGTTCGCCATCGCGGCCATTTTGATGCTGCTGACGATGCTCATTAACCTCATCGCCGATCTGGTCGGCCGATACTTCAGGAGGAAACAGCAATGATACGACCTGTCAACGGAAGCGGCATGAAGCGCATGGCGCTCTTAAATGACCTTTCCTGCTTCGGCAAGTGTTCGCTGAGCGTGGCCATGCCCATCCTCTCTTCCTACGGGGTGGAGACGGTACCGCTGCCGACGGCCATTTTATCGACGCACACGGCGGACGGCTTCGGCAGCTACGTCATGCGCGATATGACAGACGAGATGAAGGCCTTTGCCGCGCACTGGAGACAGCTTCAAATCAAATTCGACGGCATCTGCATGGGCTTTTTCGGCTCGGTGGAGCAGATGCATTTTGCAAAAGATTTCCTCCGCGACTTTGCGGGGGAGGATACCATCGTTGTGATTGACCCCGTACTCGGCGACAACGGCGCGCTGTACGGCTGCTTTACCGAAGAGTACGTGCAGGCGATGCGCGCGCTGTGCGAGAGCGCACAGCTCATCACGCCCAACCGCACGGAGGCGGCGCTTCTCGCGGGCTGCGGGATGGACGCACCGATAGAAACGCTTCTTAAAGCGCTCACGGTGGAAAATGTCATCATCACCGGCGTCCACCGCGGGGAGGAGATCGGCTACTGCGCGCGGCTGAACGGGCAGTATATGGAAATTTTCAAGCCCTGCCTTCCGCAGACGCTGCATGGCACGGGTGATGTGTTCGTCTCCGCCCTGTGCGGCGAGCTGATGAACGGTAAAGGCATGCCGCAAGCCCTGAAAGACGCGGCGGAATTCTGTGACGACTGCGTGCAGAAAACGGCAAAACGCGGCGAGAGCCACTGGTACGGCCTCGCCTTTGAAGACAAATTGAAAGAGGGGAGAGGGCTATGAACAACATCCTTTCCGTTGAGAACCTGTGTCTGTGGTACGGGAGCCATCAGGCGCTCAAGGACATCAACATTGAAATTCCCGAAAAAAGCATTACGGCGCTCATCGGCCCGAGTGGCTGCGGCAAGTCGACATTTTTGAAGACGCTCGACCGCATGAACGATTTGCTCCCCGATGTGAAGATCACGGGCAGCGTCCTCTATAAGGGCGAGGACATTTTTGACGCGTCCGTCGATGTGAGCGAGCTTAGGCGTCAGGTGGGTATGGTGTTCCAGAAGCCGAACCCCTTCCCGATGAGCATTTACGACAACATTGCCTACGGTCCGCGCACGCACGGCGTGAAGAACAAGGCAAAGCTCGATGAGATCGTTGAAAAATCCCTGCGCGGCGCGGCGATTTGGGACGAGGTCAAGGACCGCCTGAAGAAAAACGCGCTCGGCCTCTCCGGCGGCCAGCAGCAGCGCCTTTGCATCGCCCGCGCGCTCGCGGTCGAGCCCGAGGTGTTGCTGATGGACGAGCCGACAAGTGCGCTCGACCCCATTTCGACGTCGAAGGTCGAAGAGCTCGCGATGGAGCTCAAGGAGAAGTACACCATCGTCATCGTTACGCACAACATGCAGCAGGCGGTGCGTATTTCCGACCACACGGCGTTCTTCCTGCTCGGCGAGCTCGTAGAGTACGGCGAGACGGAGAAGCTCTTCTCCCAGCCGCAGGACAAGCGGACAGAAGATTACATCACGGGGAGGTTCGGTTAAATGAGAAGCCGGTTTGATGAACAGCTTGCGCTTTTGAACCGCGAGCTCATTGAGATGGGCGCGCTGTGCGAGGGGGTCATCGCCCTTTCGGCACAGGCGTTGACGGAGGGCAACGCGGAGCTGGCCGCGCGCGTCGCACCGCTCGATCAGGAGATCGACCGCAAGGAGCGCGAGATCGAGTCGCTGTGCCTAAAGCTTCTTTTGCAGCAGCAGCCCGTGGCAAAGGACCTGCGCCAGATCTCGGCGGCGCTCAAGATGATCACGGACATGGAGCGCATCGGCGACCAGGCCGAGGATATTGCCGAGATCATCACGTTCCTCGGCGGGCGCGGTGCGGAAAACAGTAATCTCCTGCGCGAGATGGCGCGCTCGACCATCAAGATGGTGACCGAGAGCGTGGACGCCTATGTCAAGCACGACACGGCGCTTGCCGATCAGGTCATCGCTGAGGACGACACCGTGGACGACTATTTCGCGCGCGTGAAGAAGGACCTTATCAAGCGCATCGCGCAGGACCCTGATGATGGTGAATTCGCACTCGACCTGCTGATGATCGCCAAGTATTTTGAGCGCATCGGCGACCATGCGACGAACATCGCCGAATGGGTCATTTTCTCTGTGACAGGAGAGCATAAGGAGGGGTAAAGTATGATCTGGTGCGTGGAAGACGATGCCAGTATCCGCGATATCGAGGTATATGCCCTGCAATCGACCGGCTTTGAGGCCAAGGGCTTTGAAGACGGTACCTCATTCTGGGAGGCGCTGCGCACGGGAAGACCCGAGCTCGTCGTGCTCGATGTGATGCTCCCCGGCATCGACGGGATGGAGCTGCTGCGCCGCATGCGTGCGGACGCGGCGCTTTCCGATATCCCTGTCGTCATGGCGACGGCCAAGGGCGCGGAATACGACAAGATCCGCGGTCTCGACCTCGGTGCAGACTACTATCTGACAAAGCCGTTCGGCGTGATGGAGCTCGTCTCCTGCGTCAAGGCGGTGCTGCGCCGCTGTGGCACGAAGACGGCAGCCCAGCTGCGCTGCGGCGGTCTGGTGCTCGACGAAGAGAGCCACACCGTCACGGCGGATGGAGAGAGCGTCGCGCTGACATACAAGGAATTCGAACTGCTGCGCCTGTTCCTCTCGCATCCCGGCACGGCGTTTTCGCGCGACCAGCTCATGGCGGACGTGTGGGGCACGGACTACTGCGGCGAGACGCGCACGGTGGACATGCACATCCGCACGCTGCGGCAGAAGCTCGGCGCGTACGGCGAGAAGATCGAGACCGTGCGCGGCGTGGGCTACCGGATGGAGAGCAAGGCATGACAAAAAAGATCTTTCACTCCATCCTGCTTGTGGCGGGCACGGTGCTGCTGGCGAGCCTGCTCGTCATCATGGGCTGCCTGTACGAATACTTCGGGAGCGTCGAAAAAAAGCAGCTGCGCGACGAGCTGGAGCTTGCCGCCGTCGCCGTGGAGGAAAACGGGACGGAGTATCTCTCTCAGCTCTCCTCCGAGCGCTACCGCCTGACGTGGATCGAAAACGACGGTACGGTGCTCTACGACACCGTGACCGATGCCGAAAGCCTTGAGAATCACGCCGACCGCGTGGAGGTCAAGCAAGCGCTGGAATACGGCGAGGGCGAGAGCACGCGCTATTCCTCGACGCTGCTGCAAAAGACGATGTACTGCGCGGAAAGGCTCGCGGACGGGAGCGTGCTGCGCATTTCGATGAGCCGCGCGACGGCGGGTGTGCTGCTCGTCGGCATGGGGCAGCCCATTTTAGTGGTGCTGATCGTGGCGCTGATCCTGTCCTCTGTTTTAGCCAAGAGCCTGTCGCACCGCATCGTCCAGCCGCTCAACAAGCTGGACCTTGAGCATCCGCTTGAAAATGACGCCTATGAAGAGCTCGCCCCGCTGCTCGGGCGCATCAACCGCCAGCACTTGCAGATCGACGAGCAGATGGACGAACTTCAGCGCCAGCAGACGGAATTTTCGCAGATCACAAGCAGCATGCGCGAAGGGCTTGTGCTGCTCGATGAAAAAGAGCATGTGCTGAGTATCAACCCCGCGGCGGAAAAGCTCTTCGGCACGGACGAGAGCTGCGTCGGGCAGGACTTTTTGACCATCGACCGCAGCCACGACATGAGCCTTGCCATCGAGCGCGCCATGGACGAGGGGCACAGTGAGGCGCGCGTGGAGCGCGGCGGCCGTATCTGGCAGTTTGACGTCAGCCGCATCGGCGCAAGCGGCGCGGCGGTCGGCGCTGTGTTGCTGGCTTTCGACATCACCGAGCGCGAGACAGCGGAGCAGACGCGCCGTGAATTCACGGCGAATGTGTCGCACGAGCTCAAAACGCCGCTGCAAGGCATCATCGGCAGCGCGGAGCTGCTGGAAAACGGCATGGTGAAGCAGGAGGACGTCCCCCGCTTCGTCGGCCACATCCGAAAAGAAGCGCAGCGCCTTGTCACGCTGATCGGCGACATCATCCGCCTGTCCCAGCTCGACGAGGGCGACGAAATGCCGCGCGAGACGGTCGACCTGCTCACGCTTTCGCAGGAGGCGGCGGACGATCTTAAGACCGCGGCGGCGGAGAAGCACATCGCGATTGCCGTCGAGGGCGGGAGCGAGACCATCGGAGGCGTACGGCGGCTTTTGTACGAGGTCATCTATAACCTCTGCGACAACGCCATCAAGTACAACGTCGAGGGTGGCAGCGTGACCATGAGTGTCGGTGAACGGGACGGCAAGGCGTTCGTCTCCGTGGCCGATACGGGCATCGGCATCGCGCCGGAGCACCAGAGCCGTATCTTCGAGCGCTTCTACCGCGTGGACAAGAGCCACTCGAAGGCAAGCGGCGGCACGGGCCTCGGCCTTTCCATCGTCAAGCACGCCGTGCAGTACCATCACGGTACAGTCGAGCTTCATAGCGAAGAGGGCAAGGGCACGACGATCTGCATCCTGCTGCCGAAGGAGTAAGTGAATAGTAAGAGAGCCGCAGGCACAGCCTGCGGCTCTCGTTTTAGTTGACGATTCTCAATAATTCTCCGCGTGGACTTCGAAGTAGCTCTGGGGGTGGTTGCAGGTGGGGCAGACGTCGGGGGCCTTGGTGCCGACGACGATGTGGCCGCAGTTGCGGCACTCCCAGACCTTGACCTCGCTCTTTTCAAAGACCTTGGCGGTCTCGACGTTGCGCAGCAGCGCGCGGTAGCGCTCTTCGTGATGGCGCTCGATCTCGCCGACGAGGCGGAACTTCTGCGCCAGCTCGGGAAAGCCCTCTTCCTCTGCGGTCTTGGCGAAAGAATCGTACATGTCGGTCCACTCGTAGTTTTCGCCCTCAGCGGCGGAGAGCAGATTGTCGGCGGTGGAGCCGATGCCCTGGAGCTCTTTGAACCACATCTTGGCGTGCTCCTTTTCGTTGTCCGCGGTCTTCTGGAAGAGCGCGGCGATCTGCTCATAGCCCTCTTTCTTGGCCGTGGAGGCGAAGAAGGTGTACTTGTTGCGCGCCTCGGATTCGCCCGAGAAGGCGGTGCGCAGGTTCTGCTCGGTCTTGGTACCGGAATACTTGTTGGTCTTCATGGTGAAATTCTCCTTTTCATCTTTCAAAATTTAATGCTCTTCCTGCGCTTTGCGGCAGGCGGGGCAGAGATAGTGAATGCGAAGGTCGTAGGACTGGATGCGCGCGCCGAGCGCGGCTTCGATGTCGTGCGTCAGGTCGGTGAACTTGAAGTCTGCGAGCGCGCCGCAGCGGGTGCAGATCAGGTGATCGTGGCGCGTGGTGTTGTCGTAGCGGTCGGGCGCGCCGGGCTGCGACAGGCGGATGAGTTTGCCGTCCGCTACAAGCGCGTTGAGGTTGTTATACACCGTAGCTTGCGCGATTTTGGAATTTTCCTGCTTCATTTGCAGAAAAATCTGCTCGGCGGTCGGGTGCTCGGTGGAGCACAGGACGAGATCGAGAATCTGCTGGGCGTACTTGGTCATGTGTTTCTCCTAAATAAGAATTAGAATAATTCTTATTATAGCGATAAAAATAGAGATGTCAAGCAAAGAATCAAAAATAGTTTGCGTCATGCGCGCACGCACTGCGGCATACCCTTTATGGAAAAGGGGGAATGAGATGGACCAGACGATAGCATTCCTGGGCGGCGACGCACGCATGCGCCTGCTTGCCCAGATGATGGCTGCGGAGGGATACGACGTCTGCTCGTGGGAGCTGACCGGTGCGCCAAAGCCGCTGGCGCTGTGCGATGCGCTGAAAGCGGACATCATCGTCCTGCCGCTGCCGGCGGAGAAAAACGGCTATTTGAGCGGCACAGAGCTCACGATGGAGAGCCTGCTGCGCTCGCTGCGGCGCGAGCACCGCATTTTCGCGGGCAATGTGGGAAACGACGCGTCAACGCTCGCGCAGTCGTTGGGGCTTACGATCACGGACTACTTTGCCTCGGAAGAACTGAGCGTGCGCAACGCGATCCCGACGGCGGAGGGGGCCATCGAGGCGGCGATGAAGCACACGAGCGTCACACTGCACGGCACGCCGTGCCTCGTGCTTGGCTTTGGCCGCATCGGAAAGGTGCTCGCGCACGATCTGAGCGCGCTGGGAGCGAAGGTCAGCGTCAGCGCGCGCAAGCGGTCGGACCTTGCGTGGATCGACGCGTTCGGCTACGCGCCGCTGCACACGAACCGCCTCTCCGGCACGCTGGGGGAATTCCGCGTGGTGTTCAACACCGTGCCGCATCAGGTATTGGACGAAACGCTCCTTGCCGAGCTGCCGCCGGACTGCCTGCTCATCGAGCTTGCGAGCGCGAGCGGCTTTGACATGGACGCGGTCGAAACGCTGCGCCTTTCGTATCTCAAGGCAGGGGGACTGCCCGGGCGCGTCGCGCCGGAGACGGCGGCGCGCGCCATCAAAAAGACGTTATGTCGACTCATCAAGGAGGAAGCATGAAGATCGGATTTGCCTTTTGCGGCTCGTTCTGCAACCATCCCGAGCTGCTGAAACTCTACGAGGACATCGCGCGCGAGCATGAGATCGTGCCAATCTTGTCGGAAAATGCGGCGAAGTATTCCACGCGCTTCGGCACGGCGGAGGACTTCGTCACCCGCGTGGAGGCGCTGGCGGGGCGGAAGGCCGTGCGCAATATCGTCGAAGCCGAGCCCCTCGGCCCGCAGGAGGCGATGGAAGTGCTCGTCATCGCGCCCTGCACGGGAAACACGCTTGCCAAGCTCGCCCACGGCATCACGGACGGCGCGGTGACGATGGCGGCAAAGGGGCACCTGCGCAACGGTAAGCCCGTTGTGCTTGCCATTGCGACGAATGACGGCTTATCCGCGAGCGCGCCGAACATCGCGGTGCTGCTGAACCGCAAGAACTACTATTTTGTCCCCTTCGGGCAGGACAACGCCGAGGCGAAGCCCACGTCGCTGATCGCGGATTTCCGCAAAATTATCCCGACGGCCGAGGCGGCGCTGGAGGGAAGACAAATTCAGCCGATTTTGCTGTGAAACGAAAAAAGGCAGGAATTTCCTGCCTTTTTTGCGATGTAACAATAAACTTGCGCGCGATTTTTGTCAATGCTCGCTGAACTTGCTTGAAAAATCCCCCTCGCTTCTTTATACTTTGCCATAGAGAGAAGAGAGGAGGGAGCGCGAATGGACGAAGACCTGCGCGAGACAACAGAGCTTCCGGAGAGCGGAGGGACTGCGCCGAGCGAAGAGAATGAGCCCGAGACGAAGAGCATCCGCTTTGCACCCAGCGCCTACGACCCGCGCGGCATCGAGCAGTGGCTTTCCGAGCGCGCGGCGGAGGGGAAGCTCCTGCTCCGCTACGACGATTTTGTGATCGGCGAGCCGCGTGACTGCCGCTATCACCTGGAACCCGCCGCGGACGATGACGACCCCGACGAAAGCCTGCGCGAAAAGCGCGCGAGCATGGGCTGGGAATACGTCTGCCGGACGAAGGACGGCATCTTCTACATCTGGCGCGGTGACAGGACTGCGCACGTCCCCACGCCGAAGGACTGTACGGATTCCTACGGCTACCGCAGACTGTGTAAAAAGCTGCGCCGCAGCTATTTCCTGCCGATGATCTTCCTGGTGGTGGACATCTGGCTCGTCTATTTCCTTTTTAGCGCCTTGAGTCTCCCGGTGATGTCGTTCCTCACGATGGAAAAGAGCGAGGTCATTCAGTTTGTGTCCATTATCTTAGGCAGTATCCTCGGTATCCTGAGCGAGGCAAAGGAGAGAAACGAGATGTGGACGCTCAAGCGCGCGATGGAGGCGTGCGAGCGCGTGGAGAAGATGCCGCGCAACCGCTGGGCGAAAGCGGACCGCGCGCTTACGATCATTGCCGGTGTATTGGCGCTCGCGCTGATTTTCTGGCGAGTGGACGATACGGCCTACGGCGACAGCTATGACGAGCCGCCGCTGCCGTATATCGGGACCGAGATGCTCGGCGGCGAAAGGGGATCGGACTGGTATGGTGTGCGCGATCTCTCGACGCTGCTCGGCGGGCACGTGTACTCTGTCGGCGAAACGCCGTATGCGGGAACGATCGACACTTGGATGCAGTACAGCACGGAGCTTGACTTCTACGCCCCTCGCATTTCCACGCTGGCCGTTCCGCTGACACATGAACTGCGTGAATATTTCATGGAAGACAGTGCGCAGACGCTTTCGATCGACGGCTTTGACGAAGCGTACTACGCAGAATTTATCAAACCAAATACCCGGCTTCCAAATGAACCGGACGAAGTCCACCAGTTTCTTATCCTGCGCCGCGGGGGAGAGGTGCTTTACTTCCGCACCGAGGCGCCCGACAGCCTGCGCGAGCATCTGGACGAATTTGCAGACATCTTTGATCAGTACAGCGAATTAGCATAAAAAGAAGTGCGTTCCTAACGGGAACGCACTTCTTTTTTGCTATCTTGTCACTGCTCTAACTTTTTGAGCTCGTCGAGCTGGCCCACCAGCGTAGTGAACGCCTCGGGCAGCTGTGCGACGGCAGCGTCCGCGCGCTTGAGCTCGTTCGACACGCTCTCGCAAGTCGCGCCGAGCGTCGAGAGCACCTGCTCGCAGTGCCCTCTGCATGCCGCGATCATCGCCTGCAAACGCTCCCGCGTGGCGGCATCGAGCGCGTCGGCGCGCTCACGGGCGGAGAGCTCAATGTCGGCGATGTGCGCCTTGACGCGGCCGTATTCCTCGACCTGCGGGCGGAGCTCGTCAAGCTCGCTTAAAAGGCGCTTGCGCTCCTGCTCGGCGGCGGAAAGGCGTTCGGCGTGCTGCGCTTCCAGCTCGGCGATGCGCTGCTCGGCAGACTCCTCTTTGGCTTTCAGCTGGAGGTCGCAGTCGGCCTTGGCGCTCGCGAGCTTCTGCGCGCCCTCTTCGATCTGCGCGCGCAGCTCGGAGATCGTCTCCTGCGCGGCGGTCAGACCCTTTTTGAGCGCGTCCTGCGCGCTGGACGCGGTCGAATAGGACTCGGCGAGCTTGTCGCGCTCACGCTCGGCGGCGGCGAGCTTGTCGCGCAGCTCTGCATTCTCGCGGCAGAGGCCGTCGCTCTCCTGCTCGAGCGCTTCGATCTGCTGCTTGCTCTCGAGCGAGGTTTTTTCGATATAACGGATGACGTCATCGCGGTTGAAGCCGCCGAAGACGGAACTCTTGAAGGTATTTTCCATGTTTCTCCCACCTTTTCCTTTGTCAAAGTTATGGTAACACAAACCCGCCGCGATGACAAGGAAAAAAGCGCGACCTCTTAAGGCCGCGCTTTTACGGTTTTATCGGAGAGGGAAGGAAAAGCTCTTGCCCTTCTTGGTGAAAGTAAAGCTCTCCTGCTCTTCGCCGCCGGCTTTGGTGCAGCGCACGCGCTCGGCGCTCACGCTGCCGCTGATGTCGCCGCAGGTGACGCTGTCGCTTGCGCGGACGTTGCCCTTGACCTCGCCGCAGCGGACGCTGTCGTTTGCGGACACGTCGCCGCCGACATTGCCGCAGGTGACGCTGTCGCTCGCGCGGACATTGCCCTGCACGTCACCGGAGCAGTATCTGTCTCTTATACACATCTGACGCTG
>ENA-OUUV01000568-OUUV01000568.1-human-gut-metagenome-genome-assembly--contig:-NODE-568-length-22381-cov-4.047478_pt1 | contig 22381 bp, 21 predicted proteins | sample MGYA00237952_ERZ548838 | MGnify/ENA primary metagenome ERZ548838 (study PRJEB26490, sample SAMN05194705) | human gut metagenome | biome: terrestrial biome; feature: human-associated habitat; material... | reverse complement strand
CTCCGTGTCAAATCACCCAAAACGGGGGCTGGCCGCCACGCACTGCCGACTAAATCCGGAAGTCTCCTACCAGCTGCGCTATATCTGCTCCACCCAGAACTGCATCCCCGCACCAAAAAGCCCGTCGCACAACGAGGTGCAAAACTGAATCGGCGTATTTCTACTCCCGTGCGTTCCGCTTCGCTACGCACTACCCTGCTCTGCAAATGAGCAGGAGCGGCAGCGGAAAGAGAAGCAGAGGGTGTCCTATTTGCACCCAGAGGCTTCATGTGACTATCAGCACGGCGTACAAGACTTGATAAGCTCCGCACCCTGCCCGTGCTACGCAGGGACTGATAAGTCTTTGGACAGAACAGTTGAGAACCGCATTCCCCAAACTTGCGCTTGCTGCAAGTTTGGACAAAAGCGTCTTTTCTCTTCCACCGTATACGGCGCATTCTCTTTTCCACAAGAGGAAAAGAGAATGGGGGGTATATTCCAATAGGCAAAGCCTATTTAGGGAATGTTACACCGGCTCGCCGTACAGCGCCCAGGTGTTGCTGTCCGTTATCTTTACGTCAATAAAGCTGCCGATCAGACTCTTGTCACCCTTCAGCCGCACCAGCCGGTTGCCCTCGGTGCGGGAGGCAAGGGGAAAGTTCTCGTCGTCACTCTCACCGTCCACCAGCACCCGGACGGTCTTGCCCACATAGGCGGCGTGGAGCTTGGCGGAATTGGCATTCTGGACTTCCAGGAGCTTATCGAACCACTTCTGCTTTTCGGCCCGGGTGGCGGGGTCCGGCATGGCTGCCGCCCTTGTGCCGGGACGGGGGGAGTAGATAAACGTAAACAAAGCGTCGAAGCCCACTTCCTCCACCAGAGAAACGGTGTCCATGGCTTCTGCCTCCGTCTCACCGGGGAAGCCGATGATGACGTCGCTGGTCAGCACCAGACCGGGCATCACCTTTTTGGCATAGTTGATCTCCGCCAGGTACTGTTCCCGGGTGTAACGGCGGTTCATCTCCTTCAGCACCCGGTTATTGCCGGACTGGAAGGGCAGGTGCAGCTGCTTTGCCACATGGGGGCATTTGGCCATCACGTCAAAGAGCCGGTTGGTGGCGTCCTTGGGATGGCTGGACATGAAGCGGATCAGGTACTCGCCGGGGATCTTGTCGATGTCCTCCAGCAGATCCGGAAAGTGGTAATCCAGCCCCAGGTCGTTGCCGTAGGAGTTGACGTTCTGGCCCAGGAGGGTAATGTCCTTGTACCCGGCCTCCACCAGCTCCCGGACCTCCTGCAAAACGCACTGGGGATCACGGCTGCGCTCCCGGCCCCGGACATAGGGCACGATGCAGTAGGAACAGAAATTGTTGCAGCCGTACATGATGCTGACCCATGCCTTCACGCCCTTTTCCCGCACCACAGGGATGCCCTCGGCAATGGTGCCGTCCTCATTGTCCACGGCGAAGACCCGCTTCCGGGTCTCATAGACCTGCCACAAAAGCTCCGGGAACTTCCACAGGGCATGGGGGCCGAACACCAGATCCACATGACGGTAGGATTCCTTCACCCGCTGAGAGACCCGCTCCTCCTGCGCCATGCAGCCGCACAGGCAGATTACCTGCTCCGGGTTTTCCTTTTTCGTGTGGGTGAGGATGCCTAAATTGCCGAAGACCCGCTGTTCCGCGTGCTCCCGGACGGCGCAGGTGTTCAGGATCACCAGATCCGCCTCTTTGGGGTCCTCCGTGAAGGTGAAACCGCAGTCCGCCAGCATCCCCATCAGCTTCTGGCCGTCCGCCACGTTCTGCTGACAGCCGAAGGTGTCCACGCAGGCCACGGGATGGGCTTCCCGGGCAGTGAACATTTCCTTGATCTTTGCTTCAAACTCCCGCTGACGCGCCAGCGCGTCCTCGGACACCAGTACATTTTCACGCTTCAAATGGTATATCCTCCTAAAGTTATCTGATAAAATGAGTGGCGATCCGCTCTTCCTTTTCCGGGAGACCGAACTGCTCCTTGCCCAGCGCGATGCTGCGCATCAGGAATGTCATGTTCCGGGCCAGAGTCCGCATGGTCTGAAGCCCCTCGCCGTCCTGCGCCGCTTCACCGGGCGTCCGGCCGTGAATACTGTTCCAGTATTGGCTGGAGGCCACAGGCATCCCGGAGATGGTGAAATACTTGTTCAACTCATCAAAGGTGGCGGAGCAGCCGCCCCGCCGGGCGCAGGCTACGCTGGCACCAACCTTCATGGTCTTATCAAAGGATGTGCTGTGAAACAGCCGGTCCAGACAGGCAATCAGCGTGGCGTTGGCGGAGGCGTAATACACCGGACTGGCAATCACCAGACCGTCGGCCTCCTGAAGCTTGGGGGCCAACTCGTTTACTCCATCGTCAAAGACGCACTTGCCGGTCTTGGCACAGGAGCCGCAGGCCACGCAGCCCCGGATGTCCCGGTTTCCCAGAACCACCGTTTCCACATCGACGTCATTCTCCTTGAAAATCGCTTCCATTTCCCGCAGGGCCACGGCGGTGTTGCCGTTGGCATGGGGACTGCCGTTGAGCATTAAAACCTTCAGGGACTTCATATTTCGCACTCCTTTCAGAGTCCCGGCTTCATGCGTTCATCCACTTGAAGCCGGGAGAAAAAGCACATAACTTAACTAAAATATCATAGCATAAAAGCTCCCGGAACACAAGAAAAAGGGAGGACAAAAGTCCTCCCTTTTCTGGAATGCAGTTTGTTACGGCAGGTAGTTCAACGGGTTTTTCGCCACGCCGTTGTACCGCACCTCAAAGTGGCAGTGGTTGCCGGTGGAGTTGCCGGTGGAGCCGGCCCGGGCCACCTGCTGGCCCTTGTAAACGTGCTGCCCCACGTTGACGGTGAGACTGGAGTTGTGACCGTACCGGGTGACGTAGCCGTTGCCGTGGTCAATCTGCACCAGATAACCGTAGCCGCTCATCCAGCCGGAGTAGGTCACGGTGCCGCCGTCGGCGGCGTAGATGGGTGTCCCTCTGGGGACGGCGATATCGATGCCCTTGTGGTTGGTGGAGCCGATGCCGCCGGGGGATTTCCGTCCGCCGAAGTAGGAGCTGATCCGACCGCTGGTGGGCCAGCGGAAGCTGCCGGTAGGCATCCAGGTGGGCCGGACCTTGGTGCCCCGAAGCCGGTATTCGGTGACAGGCTCCTTCAAAGTCACGGAGGAGAGAATGGTCCGCTCCGTTTCCTCGCCATTGACATAGGTGGCCTTAGCCATCACGTCCGCCTTGCCGTATTCACCCTTGGAGGTCACCTTATAGTCGCCCTGATAGAGGTCAGCGCTGTCGGTGTACTCAATGTTGTAGGACACATCATCCAGATACCGTTCCTGCTTTACCACAGTCATGGTCAGGTAGGGGACAGAGGCGGACAGGGTCAGCACTTCGCCGATCTGGAGCTTATTGATGTTGTAGCCGGGGTTCAGCGCCAGCAGCTCTGCGGAGGTCATGTCATTCTTGGCGGCGATCTGAGACCAGGTATCGCCCTTTTTCACCTCGTAAGTGACCTCGGCCGTCTTGGTGCTGTAAAGCAGCTCCGCAATATAGCCCAGGTTCATGATCTCACTGGTGGGAACGTACTCCTGCCGGATCTCAACATCCTCTGCAAATTCGCAGGAAATGGTATCTTCATCGGAGGCCGCCTTCTGCAGCTGGTCCAGCAGTTCCTCCAACGCGCCCTCGTAGGGGGTGGCGCCGATGCGTACATCGTTGACGTACAGGCAGTAGGCGGAGGTCACAAGACCGATCTCATCGGAAAGCTGGTCCTCGTATACGGCCTTATCCTCAATGTCCTGACGGAGCATCCAGCCGGAATCGTATTGCAGCAGGGAATCGTCGATGGTGTAGGTCTCTCCCAGTGTCCGGGAGGTGATGCTTTCCAGATCCTTCCGGACGGTTTCGGCTTCCGATTTGGAAGCCAGCCGTCCCAACACCTGCCCGTCATAGGAGACGGTGGTGCCGATGGTGAAGAAGGAACAGAACAGGATAATGCCTGCCAGCGCACAGCTTCCTCCCAGGAACATCAGGGAGTGGAGGCGCTTTTCCTTTTCAAACCAGACGGAGAATCTGCTGGTGCGGAGGTTCCGCTCTCTGCGGCGGCCCAGCAGGATCTCCCGCAGCCGGCTGGCAGCGGAGGGCAGCAGCCCCCAAAGCATCAGCAGGAATTGCAGAGGCTTCCGGTTGGACTCCGGGAACCGATGGGCCTGAGCCTCCCGGACAACCCGGCGGCAGCGGCGGCCAAACCAGCGGACCTTCTTTCCGGCCCGGAAGCGGAGTTTGCCCCAGAGGTCTTCGGGCTCAGCGGGAGCGCGCCGCTTTCTGCGGGGTCTGGGCGCTTCCTGGGTCTGTTCCGCCTCTGCGGGCCAGTCCGGCAGATCATAAGGCTTTTTGGTGTTTTGACTCATAATGCTCCTATCGTATCGCGGGCAGATGCCCTTTAAAAATTTGTGAACCATAAAAAGTAACAAATTGTTACCGCTTTATATTATCCCTTTTATATTCGCCCGTCAAGCAACTTCTGGCTTTTTGGCATATTTTTATGTATTTTAACGATGCTTTTTTGCCGAATTTCGTGGTTGACACGCAAAAATCGGAAAAAATTACGTCCCAATTCGTCACTTTTTTCATTGACCCCGGCTGCGGACCGTGTATAATAAAGGGTGGAATTGAAACCCCGTTCCCTGAATTAAAAATTGGAGGAATCAACATGTTTGAATTTCTGATCAAAAAGCTGAAGGCGCATCCCCGTAAGATCGTCTTCACCGAGGGCACCGATCCCCGCATCCTGGAGGCTTCTGCCCGTCTGCTGTCCGGTACTTTTCTGACTCCCGTTCTGGTGGGCAACGCCGACGAGATCACCAAGGCTGCCGAAGAGGCCGGCTTCAACATCCGCGGCGCTGAGATCATGGACCCCGCCATCTTCCCTGACATGGACAAGATGGTGGCCCTGATGGTGGAGCTGCGCAAGGGCAAGATGACCGAGGAGCAGTGCCGCAAGTCCCTGTCTCAGGCCAACTACTTCGGTACCATGCTGGTGAAGATGGGCTATGCCGACGCTCTGCTGGGCGGCGCTACCTACTCCACCGCTGACACCGTCCGTCCCGCCCTGCAGATCATCAAGACCAAGCCGGGCAGCAAGATCGTGTCCTCCTGCTTCATTATGGTCCGTCCTTCCGCTACCGGCGAGAACGAGGTCCTGGCTATGGCTGACTGCGCCATCAACATCAAGCCCACCGAGGATGAGTTGGTGGAGATCGCCGTTGAGACTGCCCGTACCGCCAAGGTCTTCGGCATCGATCCCAAGGTGGCCTTCCTGAGCTACTCCACTTTGGGCTCCGGCAAGGGCGAGGACGTGGACAAGATGCGCAACGCCTGCGAGAAGGCCAAGGTTGCCATGCCCGACGTTCCCGTGGACGGCGAGTTCCAGTTCGACGCCGCCGTGTCTCCCGTGGTGGCCAAGACCAAACACATCACCAGCTCCGTGGGCGGTCATGCCAACACCTTCATCTTCCCCGACATCAACGCCGGCAACATCGGCTACAAGATCTGCCAGCGCATGGGTAACTTCGACGCTTACGGCCCCATCCTGCAGGGCCTGAACGCTCCCATCAACGACCTGTCCCGCGGCTGCAACGCTCTGGAGGTCTACTCCATGGCCATCATCACCGCCGGTCTGGTGGATTGATCCCCGTCTTTGAAAAGTAAAAAGTCCGGATCATGCGGCTCCCTTTGACGGAGGCGACGACTGATTCCGGAGATCCCCCGGCGGGTCATCGCGTTTGCGGTGCCCGTTGGGGTTTTTTTATTTTCTGAGGGCGTGGGCTATCTGTATCCTACTGAGGACTATGCGGCCAATGACCGCAGGAACAGCCGGGAAACAGTTCGTACATGGCATCAAACAGCAGATCGGTATGAAACGGCTTTGGAATAAACTGTGAGACGCCCAGAGCAAAGGCCTGATCGGTGACTTGCTCAGAAACGATGCTGGAGAGAAGAATGACCCTCTGTGGGGCAGTTCCCCGGCGCTGTAACTCATTCAACACGGTTAGACCGCAGACATCCGGCAGCGCCGTGTCCATCAGCAGCAGATCGGCAGTCTGTTTTTGCATACATAATAAAACATCGCGGCCACTGCCGACGGTTGCGAGGGAGAAAAAATCATGATTTGCCACATTTTTCCACATCAACCAGCGAAATTCCTCGCTGCCGTCGGCCAATAGCACACGCTTGCGACTGGTCATATTCTAAATCCCCCCCATATTTTCAGATACAGAAATACTGCAAAAAGGGGTCTATGCGACCTCCTGCTGATCCTGATCCCGGAACTGCTTTTTCATCTGCGCAAGAAACGCCGCCAGCTCATCTGGCTCCAGCATCAGTAAAAAGAATAAGAGAGCGATTGCAGAACAACAACTGCAGCCGCGCTCTAAATCGCCATAGGCCCGAACCGTGATATGTAACTGCTCGGACATTTCCTCTTGGGTCAGCTTCCGCTTCTTGCGAAGCGCTTTCGCCTGTACAGAAAAGTACTGCCGAAGTGACTCTTTATACCCGTTCATTCGTCAAAACCTCCGTATATCTGACTGATACCGAGATTCTATGTCAGGTGAAAGTAGGCTTCCATGAAGTGCACTTCCTCTTTTTCGGGTTTCACACGGAATTTACGGATCAAACCCTGGGGGCGTAGATAGAAAACTCCCCTGCTGAACGTTTTCTCAGCAGGGGAGCGGTACTTCTTGCATATTTGCATTTGCGCGAATGGATCCGTTTGGAAGGAGCGGCCTTCGATCGCTCAGACGGCGGGTTTGGCCATGAATTCATCCTCTACATCGTCCCGGATCCCCAGACGCTGGTAGAGCCTGTGCATAAAAGAGAAGGTGAAGCCGCCGGGCAGCATCCCATTGACAAAAATCGCCGCCAGCACGCCGATTCCGGTGTCCAGAATACGGTTCATGGCGTAGGTGATATAAGTGTCCGTGGGGGTGTTGAACAGCAGGATGCACAGCACCACGCCGCCGGGCTGTACGCCGCCCACCCAGATACGCTGGCACAGCAGGATCAAAATGATCACGCCGACGAAGGTCAAGGGGATCAGGACCCAGGCGTTGCTGCCGTCAGGGAACAGCTCCATGTAAATGGCAAACAGCCCCATGCCGATAAAACCGCCTACCATTGTGCCGAAGAAACGGTTGCCGCCGTGGAGACGGCTTTGCATAAAGCTGCTGCCCATGCCGAAAATGGCGCCGATGCAGGCGAAGGTAGGGTTGCGGTCCAGAAAGTAGTAGACCAGCGCGCACAGAGCTGCCGCAAGGGCGGTCTTGACGTTGCGCATACCGATTTTAGGAAACAGGCATCCTGCTTTTTCATGGTGTTCCATGGCATTTTCTCCGTTCAGGATCGTTCCGCGGCGGATAAAGGCAGCGGAAATATTGTTAAGAACGTGTCAAATTATACCATGGAACCAGTTAGCTGTGAACCCCTTGCAGGTATTTTTATGCAATTCACAGGAGAAAACGTTTGCGAAAATCAATGATTCTGTGGAAATGTTTGCACTTTTGCGAAGAAAATGCGGCTTCGCAGCAGAATGTGGGGACAGTGGGCCTGTCATATTTTTCAGATATCCGGGTAAAGCCAGCCGCTCCCGGCCCGAAGACTCCCGGCGGCGATCCGGAGACCGGAGCCGCCCAGCGCCGCGGCAAAGCGGTCCGCCAGAGACCGTTGGGCCTCCGTGTCGATCTGATTCAGGAACATGGTATCGCACAGCCGCTCCGCCAAAATGGCCTTTGCGGCCTGTTCCGGCGTGACGGGGTCTGACGCAGCGGCGCCGGTCAGGACGCAGAACCGCTCCAGCCGGTGGACGCTCTCCCGGATGGGCTTCCCGAAACCGGATGCGCCCACCACGCAGATCACCTGACGGCTGACGGCGGGGATCACCGGCTCGTGGGCATCGTGGGCCTTCAGAGGCAGCTGCCGGGAACCGTCGGCCTCCACCAGCACATGGTCCGCCAGTGTGGCCAGCGTCTCCACGGAAAGGGTGGGGGCGGTCAGCTTGCCGTTTTCGCAGGGCGTTCCCAGACAGAGGACCCGATGGGCGGCCAAGGCCTTGCGGATGTCCTCCGGCGTGGGGGCCGTCAGCAGGGGGTATTCCTCAAAGGGACGGATATGGGTGGTGGTACAGAGGAGGACCGTCCCCGGCAATTCTGCCGCCAGACGGCGCAGCAAACTGGTTTTACCGCCGCTGCCGATGACGGCGGTGACGCCGGGGTATACTTCCAGCAGCTTGGAAAAATCCATAATCCACCTCTTTTCGTTTGCTGTGCCCGCGATGCTGCGGGCTTGTTTCCTCTACCGCTTCACCATCAGGCGCTTCATGCCGGCTTCCAAACCCTCGGCGGAAAGGTCGAACATGGGGAACAGCTTGGCCAACTGCAGGTGGGTCAGGGTCCAGAAGTCCTGAAATGCCGGCAGAGGCTCCGGGTTCAGCCAGATGAGATAAGGGAAGTGCTTTTTAAACAGCTCCAGCCATTCCAGACCGGAAGGGCCGTACCGCTGGTTCCGCCAATCGTACTGCTTTTCCCGCAGCTCGTAGGGGTTCATGGCGGCATCGCCCACGAGAATGACCTTGTAGCTGGCATCGAAATTCTGCAAAAGCCATTCCGTAGGCGTTTGGCCGTCCTGCCAGAGGCGGGGGCCGTTGTAAACGTCGCCGTAAATGCAGTTATGGAAATAGTAGGTGTGCAGCTCTTTAAAGTGGTTGGACTTGGTGGCCGCCTGAAACAGCTGGCTGCACAGGCCGGAATAGTAGTCCATAGAACCGCCGGAGTCCATCAGCAGCAGGACCTTCACCGTGTTCTTCCGGGGGTTCTTGTAGCGGATCTCCAGCCGCCCCGCGCTCTCGCAGGTATCGTGGATCGTGGCGTCCACATCCAGCTCCTTTTCGGCGCTCCGCTCCTGCGCGGACAGCTGACGCAGCGTGCGGAAGGCCATCTGGAACTGGCGGGTGTCCAGCTTATTGTCTTTTCGGAAGTCCCGGAATTTTCGTTCTCCCGCCACCATCATGGCGGTGCGGTGCATGGACTGCCCGCCGATCCGGATGCCGTTGGGATGCCAACCACTGTTGCCCCAAGGGGTGCGGCCCTGGGTCCCAACCCAGTAGTTGCCGCCGTTGTGCTCTTCCGTCTGCTCTTTCAGACGTTCCTCCAGCATTTTCAGCAGTTCCTCCAGCGTTTCATCCGGAAACCCGGCGGAGCGCAGGTCGGCAATGGTCCGTTTCAGATCCTCGCTGGGGTGGTTCAACCAGTCCAGCAGGTCCTCCGGCAGCTCCCCGGTGTAGGGCACGTTCTTGAAAAATTCCAAAAAGATCTGGTCAAAGCGGTCAAATTCCGTTTCATTCTTCACCACGATGGCCCGGCACAGGTGATAAAAGCCGGTGAGCGTCGAATGGTGCAGTCCCTTTTCCATGCCCTCCAGCAGCGTCATCCACTCGTTCAGGGAAACGTGCAGCCCCCGCTGACGCAGCAGGTAAAAAAACGCGGCGAACATGGCTTACTTCACCTTTCGCAGGGTCTGAAGATCCTTGCCTTTTTTCAGCAGGACACCGGCGAAGGGAATCTCCTTTTCGATGCGGGCCGGGTCCACGCCGCCGGCCACCAGCGCCCGGATCCAGTCCACCAACTCAGAGGTGGAGGGCTTTTTCTCAATGCCCCGCAGCTCCCGCAGCCAGTAGAAGGCGGCGAGGGACTGCTTCACCAGCTTTTCCTCCAAATCACCGAAGTGGACCCGGAGAATGGCTTCCATCTGCTCCTGCTCCGGGAACTCGATGTAGTGGAACACGCACCGGCGGAGGAAAGCGTCCGGCAGTTCCTTCTCTGCGTTGGAGGTGATGATGACGATGGGGCGCTGCTTGGCCTGTACGGTCTCCTTCGTCTCGGGGATGTAGAACTCCATCCGGTCCAGCTCCCAGAGCAGGTCATTGGGAAATTCCAGATCCGCCTTGTCGATCTCGTCGATCAGCAGGACCACCTGCTCATCGGCAGAGAAGGCTTCGCCCAGCTTACCCAGCTTGATGTATTTTTTAACGTCATCCACACCGGCGTTTCCAAACTGGCTGTCATAGAGCCGCTGTACCACGTCATAGACGTACAGGCCGTCCTGAGCCTTGGTGGTGGATTTTACGTTCCAGATAATGAGTTTTTTCCCAAGAGCGTCCGCCACGGCCTGAGCCAGCATGGTCTTGCCGGTGCCCGGCTCACCCTTGATGAGCAGAGGCTTCTGCAAAGCCACGGCAATGTTGACGGTCTCCATCAGGTCGCGGGACGCCACGTAATTTGCGCTGCCGCTGAATTTTGTATCCATATTTGTTCTCCTTTGCGTGGGTTTGGTGTGCTGGGCCGATTATAGCAGACTTTTTTTCGGGAGACAATGTAAGTTTACGTTTTGACACACTATCCCAGCGCCACGTCTAAGATCATCATAATTAAAAAGCCTCCCACAAAGCCGCAGGTCCCGGCTTTGGAATGGGCTTGAGGCACCAGTTCCTCCACCACCACATACAGCATGGCTCCGGCGGCGAAGCTGAGGAGCCATGGCATCAGAGGTCGGACACCGGCGGCTACCAGCACTACCAGAATACCGAAAATCGGCTCCACGCTGCCGGAGAGGGTCCCCAACAGAAAAGCCCGGCCCCGGGAGCTGCCCTCCTGCCGCAGAGGAAGGGAGATGGCGGCGCCCTCCGGAAGATTCTGGATGCCGATGCCCAGCGCCAGCGCCGCAGCCCCGGCCATGCCCTCTCCCTCTGCCGCCAGTGCGAAGGCGAGGCCCACCGCCATGCCCTCCGGTACATTGTGGAGGGTAATGGCTGCCATCAGCAGCGTGCTTTGGCGGCGGGTCAAGTCCATGTCCTTTGCCCGCCGTAGATGGGGCAGAACGGCGTCCAGCGCGGAGAGAAAGCCCACGCCCAGCAGCAGCCCCGCCGCCGCGGGGAGCCAGCCGGGAACGCCGAAGTCCGCCGACTGCTCGATGGCGGGCAGCAGCAGGCTCCAGACGCTGGCCGCCGTCATCACCCCGGCGGCGAAGCCAAGCATGGTCCGCTGGAACTGGGGCCGGGGCTCCTCCACAAAGAAAAATACCACCGCAGCCCCTAAGGTGGTCATCAGAAAGGTAAAGCCGGTGCCCAAAGCGGCCCAGCTCAATGCTTGCAGCATACGAATCAACGCCTTTTCCTCGATTCAGGCGGAATTTTGCCTGTACGCCAGTATAGGCGACAATTCCCGGATGTGTGCCGACGGTGTGTGCCGACGGTGGGACTTGCCTTTTTCCCGGCGCCGTGGTATGATTAAACTGTAAAAGGAAATATGGCTCATATAATTCCGCTGATGGGATCGTCTCAGGCGCGGAAGTTTCTATGAGATCGCCTAAGATCTTGCTATGAGCGTCCGCTTATGCGGGCGCTCTTTTGTTTTGAAAGGAGGACGCAATGACCACTATTCTGAAAGGAAATATCGTTTCTGCACCGGCCTGCGGCCGGCTGGATGTGATGGAACACGGTTATCTCATCGCCGAAAACGGCGTCATTACCGGGGTGTATCCGGTGCTGCCGGAGCAATATGCCGGAGCGTCTGTGGAGGACTATGGAGACTGCCTGATCGTCCAGTCCTTTGCGGACCTGCACCTCCACGCGCCCCAGTATCCCATGCTGGGGATGGGTATGGATCTGCCCCTGCTGGACTGGCTGAATGCCTACGCCTTCCCCACGGAGGCCCGGTTTGCGGAGCCGGACTACGCCCGGACGGTGTACCGGCAGCTGGCGGGAGAATTGGCGTCCCACGGGACGACCCGGGTGTGTATGTTTTCCTCTCTCCACACCGACGCTACCCTGATCTTGATGGATGAGCTGGAAAAAGCGGGGATCACCGGCTATGTGGGCAAGGTGAATATGGACCGCAACGGCGCACCCGGCGTGTTGGAGGAGACCACGGAGGAATCCATGCGCGAAACGCTGCGGTGGCTGGATGCCTGTCAGGATCTCCGGCACATCAAGCCAATTCTGACACCCCGGTTCACCCCCTCCTGCACGAATGAGCTGATGGCATTTTTGGGAAAGCTGGCGGCGGAGCGCGATCTGCCGGTGCAGTCCCACCTGTCGGAAAACGGCGCGGAGATGGACTGGGTACGCCAACTCCACCCGGATTGCAGACAGTATTGGGAGACCTACAAGAAGTACGGCCTTTGGAATGATCGCACCGTGATGGCCCACTGCGTCTGGTCGGACGAGCGGGAGCGGCAGGCCATGAAGGACGCCGGGGTAACGGTGGTCCACTGCGCCGACTCCAATCAGAATCTCTGCTCCGGCGTGGCGCCGGTACGGAGGATGCTGGACGAGGGCGTAAAGGTGGCTCTTGGCAGCGACATCGCCGGAGGAGACCACTTGGATATGTTCGATGTGACGGCCTCCGCCGTTCGGGCCTCCAAGGCCCGGCGGATGATGGATGACTGGAACACCCCCTTCCTCACCGTGGCGGAGGGGTGGTATCTGGCTACCTCTGCCGGGGCCGCTCTCTTTGGAGAGCAGCCGGGCTTTGCCGCGGGAAATTCCCTTCACGCCATCGTACTGGCGGATGACACACTGCCCCAGCCCCGCACCCTGACTCCGGCGGAGCGGCTGGAACGGGCGGTGTACCGCCGTCAGGAGGGGGCCGTACAGGCAGTCTGGTCCGCCGGAAGAAAAATCTACGCGAAGCCGTAAGAAAGTTGTCCACAAGAGTTTGGAACATAAAAAACGCAGCCGTTTTCGGGAGATTATCCCGAAAACGGCTGCGTTGTTTTGCATTTCTTTGCGGTCGCGGCGTATTCCATTGGTTCTGTTGGAATTACTGCACGGTGACGGGCTTGGGATACACGCCCCGGAAGTCGAACCAGCCCCGGGGGTCCCGGATGGCACCCAGATAGGTGTCCCGCAGCTTCCAGGCCGTTCCAACCGTGTAGAGGGGGGATATGGCGCAGTCGATCTCCAGCAGCAGGTCCTCCGCGTCATGGAGACAGCCCATACGGGCGGAGCCGTCCTCGGCACCGGCGATGATGGACATCAGCGTATCGTAAGCACTGTTCTCATAGTGGAGGAAATTGTCCTGATTGCCGGTGGTCCAGTCCATCAGGAAACATTCCGCGTCATTGCACACGGCGCTGACGGACATACCGGCCAGTGTGTACGTTCCGCTGCGCAGGGCTGCGGCTAGTTCCGTTTCTGTTACGGCTCTGGGGGTCACATTCACGCCCAGATAGTGTCCCCACATACCACACAGGGCCATGGCCACGGTCTTGTTGCTGCCCTGATCCACATAGAGATATTCCAGAGCACCCAGCTCCGCACTCAGGTCGCTGCCCCGGTCATATCCGGCATTCTGCATCAGGTCCACAGCGTCCTGGCAGCGGTCGGCGTAGCTTTCCGGGTCGTTGTCCAGCAGGCTGCCGCCGCAGGCGCGGAAATCCAGATCTGCGTTGTCCTCCGGCACACCGGGGGGCACCAGTCCCTCGGCGGGCTGTGCCGTAATCCCCGCCATGGCGGCCAGCTGTTCCCGGTCGATCACCAGACTCAGGGCCTTGCGGATGGATTCATCCTCCAGACGGCTGCAGTTGAACATGACGGAGTAAGTCTCCAGAACAGGCTCTGCCCGCCAGGTCTCGTCCGCTTCCATCTGCTCTGCCATCTCCTCCTCCGTCAGAGGCCAGACAGCGTCTACCACGCCCTGATCATACAGGACCTCCGCCGTCTGCGTGTCTCCGAAGCGGAAGGTCAGATCCTCCGGACCGGTCAGCTTTTTGCCGTAGGCGGTATTTTCCGTCAGCGTCAGAGCATTTTCGTCCTCTGCGGAGGCAGTATAGGGACCATTGGTTACCAGACGGGTGGGATCGGACCACCAGCGGCGAGGCGTCTCATCCTCTTTCAGATTTTCGTTGGCGGCATCCGCCTCCTGCTTGAGCCGCTGTACAACATCCTGCCGCAGAGGCATGGTGGCGATGGAGGTGCAGACCTCCCGCAGGAACCAGTCGTAATGACCGGTCAGGGTCACCACAAGGGTGGTGCTGCTTTTTGCGCTCACCGCCAGCAGACTCATGTCGCCGGAGGCCTGAGCCTCCGCATAGCCGCTGACAATGGACAGCAGCGGGGCATACACGGAGCCGGTGGCGGGGTCTGCCAGACGCTGCCAGGCGTATACAAAGTCGCTGGCCTTGACCTCTACGCCATCGGACCACTTGCCGCCCCGGAGGCGGAAGGCGTAGGTGACGGTGCCATCGCTGTTCTCCTTCATGTCCACGCTTTTGGCGGCACCGGGGACTGCGATGGCCTGGCTGTTTTCGCCCGTTTCCAGCCGCATCAGATTTTCATAAAGGTGGTTCAGGATGGTCTGGTCCCCGATCCGCTGGGCGTAGATAGGATCATAGGTGGCGGGGGTCTCACCCACGCAGACGGAGAGAGATGCCCGGCCGTCTGCCGATTCCTTCCGGCCGCAGGCGGTCAAGAGGGTAACGCACACCAGAGCGCTGAGACACAGCGCTGTCAGGCGCTTCCATAATTTCATAGGAACTCCTTTTATGTTATGCCATGGTCAGGCTGCCGTTTTCATCGAATTTCACCGGCAGGATCTCATTGCGGGTATTCTTGGCAATATCGTCGATCCGGATCTTGGAGGGGAAGTCCGCCACAAAGCTGACGGCCACGCCCTGCCGTTTGGCCCGGCCGGTACGGCCGATCCGGTGGACATAGTCCTGATTTTCATCAGGAATGTCGCAGTTGAACACGATGTCCACATCATCCACGTCGATGCCCCGGGCGGCCACGTCAGTGGAAACAAAGACCCGAAGCTTACCCTTGCGGAACAGATCCATTACCTGCTCCCGCTTCTTCTGGGGAATGTCCCCGTGGATGCACTGAGCGTCGATGCCCCGCATCTGCAGGAACTTGGTGATGCGCTCTGTGTTGCCCTTGGTGTTGCAGAACACCATGCAGCGGTCAAAGCCGGTCTCGTTCAGAATCTTGGCGATGGCCTCCGCCTTGCCGTCAAAGCTCACGTCCATGCGGAACTGCTTGATATCGGGTTTGTTCTGCTCGTCCTCCCGGACGGTGACCTCCTCCGCGTCCCGCTGATACACCCAAGCGATGTCCATGACCTCACGGGAGATGGTGGCGGAGAACAGTCCCAGATTTTTCCGCTTGTCCATGCGGTCCAGCAGCCGGGTCACGTCATGGATGAAGCCCATGTCCAGCATCCGGTCCGCCTCGTCCAGCACCACGGTTTTTGCCGTATCCACCCGGACGGTGCGGCGCTTCATGTGGTCGGACAGCCGTCCCGGTGTGGCCACTACGATCTGGGGATGTTTTTTCAGCGCGTCGATCTGGCGGCCGATGGGTGCGCCGCCGTACAGGCACACTGCCCGGATGCCGGGTTTATAGGTGTAGAGGATCCGCAGCTCATCGGTGATCTGGATGGCAAGCTCCCGGGTGGGGGCCAGGATCACCGCCTGAACGCTCTCGTCCTCCGGGTCGATATGCTCCACAATGGGGATGCCGTAGGCAAAGGTCTTGCCTGTACCGGTGGGGGCCTTGGCGATCACGTCCCGCCATTCCAGCATGGGGGGGATGCAGCCCGCCTGCACCGGGGTGGATTGTACAATATTGCGCTCCATTAAAGCGCGCAGAATTTCCGGTGACAGCTCCAATGTGTCGAACCGGACGCCTTGAGTCAGTTCCATGATTAAATTCCTCGCATTTGCAGATATTTGCACATAATTAAAAATATTATACACACTTTCAGGCCATTTGTAAAGGGGACGTCCCGGATGGCTTTTTTAATTCCGATGCACGGTTTCGTGCAATTTTTCACCTTCGGCGGCATATACTGAGTAAGTTGCAAATGCAGATATCGCAAAGGAGGGAAGCGTATGGAGCCGAAAAAGCCTATGGGCGATGTGGATAATCTGATCTTTCAGGACGCCTGGGAGGTCAGTCAACGATAAAGGACTGCCGCTAAGCGGCAGTCCTTTTGCTGTGCAGGTTTGCCATGCAAAAGCATAGCGAAATAAGAAATGTGCCATTTCCTCGCCCCTGCGGGGCAACCGGAAATGATGCACGAAACCTTCACGCACTGGCATTTGCGCATGTTCGTGGTGCACTGCTCATGCATGAAGTTTTATACAATGAAGCCGCCGTCGGCGGTGAGGACCTGACCGGTGATAAAGCCTGCCCGCTCCGAGGCGAAGAATGCCACAGCGTAGGCGATGTCCTCCGGTGTGCCCAAACGGCCCAGAGGCGTCTCGCGGATCAGCTCCTCCACGGTCTCCTGTCCCAGCACCTGGACCATATCAGTGTTGATGACGCCGGGGGCCACACAGTTTACCCGGATGCCGGAGGGGGCCAATTCCATAGCCAACGACCGGGTCAGGGCGATGATGCCTGCCTTTGTGCAGGAGTAAGCCACCTCGCAGCTTGCCCCCCGCTGGCCCCAGATGGAGGAAATATTTACGATGCAGCCCCGTTTTTCCGAGATCATGTGGGGGAGGGCCGCCTTGACGGTGTTCCGGGCGCCGCTCAGATTTACCGCCAGATACCGGTCCCACATCTCGTCGGTGGTGTCCTGAAACAGCCCCTGACCCGACACACCGGCGTTGTTTACCACTAATTCTACCGGGCTGAAGGTCTCGCCCAGCTTCCGGACCATCTCGGCCACGGCAGCGCTGTCCGCGACATCGGCCTGGAACATGGCGGCATGACAGCCCGCTGCCGTCAGTTCCTCCACCAGCTCCCGGGCCTTGTCCGCCCGGTTCAGGTAGTTGATGCCCACAGCCCAGCCCTGATGAGCTAATTCCCGGGCCACGGCCCGACCAATTCCCCGGGACGCGCCGGTGATCAATGCGGTTTTCATAAGATACCCCCAAACAAAAACTTCCGGTGAAGCGTTAACGAAAAAGAAAAACCACTCCGATGGAGTGGTTTTTATGGTGGAGACGAAGAGGATCGAACTCTCGACCTTACGGATGCGAACCGTACGCTCTCCCAGCTGAGCTACGCCCCCATACAGCCCTGTTATTATAGCAATATTTCCTGAACTTGTAAAGGCCTTTTGCGGGAAAAATCAAAAAAGATCGGCCTGTGCATACAGCGGCGGCCCGGAATGACTCCGGGCCGCCGCTGTCAGATCATATGTAGGAGTGTTCCACCTGGATCACGGGGACATAGTGGCTGTCGAAGGCGCGGATGAGAGCCCGGAGCTGCCGGGCTACCTCGGCGTCCTCCAGCCGGAAGCCGAAGGGCGTCACCACGTCGAAAATCAGATTGGTGTGGGTGGGGCCGGGGACCATGCGGAAATCGTGGATACTGAGGGCCGGATCGATGCAATGGGCCAGCTCTGTGATCTTATTCCGGAGGACAACGGTCGTGCTGTCATCCGTGGCGATGGGGTCCATGTGGATTACCGCCTCGCAGCCCAGCTTCCGGTGCAGCTCCTGTTCGATGTTGTCGATGGCGTCATGGATCGTCATGACGCTGCCGGTGGCCGGGACCTCCCCGTGGAGGGAGATCATCACCCGGCCGGGGCCGTAGTCATGAACCACCAGATCGTGAATACCGGAGATCTCTTTGTGAGCCATCACCAGATCTTCAATTTCTTTAACAAATTCCGGCGTGGGGGGCTTTCCAAGCAGGGGATCGATGGTGTCCTTGGCGGCGTCTATGCCGCCCTTGAAAATGAACAGTGCCACCAGAATACCCACCCAGCCGTCAATGGCGATGCCGGAGAAATGCCCCACCAGTGTGGCGAGCAACACGGCAAGGGTGGACACGCAGTCGCTGAGCGAGTCCGTGGCAGCGGCCAGCAGAGCCGGGGCGTTCAGCCGTTTGCCGAGGGAGCGGTTATACATGGCCATATACAGCTTCACGCAGATAGAAGCAGCCAGAATCCCGATCACCAGCCAGCTGAACTCCACCAGAGCGGGGTGCAGGATCTTATTCAGGGACTCCTTGGCCAGTTCCACGCCCATCAGCAAAATCAGCATGGATACCGCCAGACCGGAGAGGTACTCCGCCCGGCCGTGGCCGAAGGGATGGCCTGGGTCCGGCGCTTTGGCGGCAATGCGGAAGCCCAGCAGCGTGACCACAGAGGAACCGGCATCAGAGAGGTTGTTGAAGGCGTCCGCCGTGATGGCGACGGAGCCGGAGAGGGTCCCGGCAAAGAACTTGCCCAAAAACAGCAGCAGGTTCAGCCCGATCCCAACAGCGCCGCAGAGAATACCGTAGGCCGTCCGCAGCTGAGCGGGGCTTTTCCCGTCGCTTTTGCAGAAGAAACGGGCCAGAAGCGAGATCATACAGTTTTACACCTTTCTTTTTGAGAATAGAAGGAGACGGTCACTTCCCGCCGGGAATGACCAGCTTCATGTGGCAGCAGAGATCGTCCAGATCCCGGTCGGTGGCGGCGCTGAGCCGCAGGCGGGCGCCGCAGTCCCGGCATGTCAGCTCCACCGCGTCCCGGCGGATCTCCATGCTGTAATCGTGGCTGCCGCAGCCGCAGGTGATACCGTTGGGCCGGGCGGCGATGTCCTTGAGCTCCGAGAGGAATTCGTACATGATCACATTGTCGGTAAAGGCCTCCGCCTCGCCGCCGTTCTCCTGCGCCTTTTCCTTGGAGATGGCAATGCTGGCCTCCCGGAGGTGATGTTCCACCGTGCCCTCGTCGCCGATGAAGCAGCAGAACTGCTTGCTGTCCGGGCAGCTGAGGGCGGTGGCGGCGTGGAGCATCCGCTCCGGCGGACAGACAGCCTCGTGGGTCTGGCCGCAAACGCCGCAGGGCACCAGAATGTGATAGTTCTGGCCGTCATAGTTCGTCCGCAGGACACTGCCGCCGCAGGAGCATTCGATCTCGGCGTCAGACGCTTCCAGCGCAAATACGGAGCGGGCACCCATCACTTGGGCACCGCATTTCGGGCAGATATAGCCCAGAGTTCTCATATCGTCAGCCATAGGGGCCTCCTTGCATAATTTGTCAAATTTGGATATCCTGCGCGTGGGGCAGGTGAGATTGTGTATAGAGGAACACCTTGTCACCTGCCAGCAGCTTCAGACCGCCATTGGGGATCAGTGTCCGGTTCCGGCGGCGGACCATAATGATGACCGTCTGCCGGGAAATATCCAGATCCCGGAGCGGGTGGTCCACCCAGGGGTGGTGTGTCTGAAGGACGATCTCCTTTAGCTGGATGCGGACGTCATCCTCATAGACGCCTGCCCCCAGCACAAGATTGTCACCGGGGAGGAGCACCACATCGCCCCGGGGAACAATGATGTCTCGTCCCCGCTGGACGGCGGCGATGATGACGCCCTCCGGCAGGCCCAGATCCCGCAGCGGGGCATTGGCCCAGCGGTCCCGAGGGGTCAGGTGGATGCGGATGAAGTGAATGTCCGCTTCCGTGCCGTATTCGCTGATCCGCTTGATGCGGGAATACTGGTCCACGAAGCCGGCGGAAATGATACCGGTGGGGATCGCCACCATGCCCACGCCCAGAAAGGTGATCAAAATGCCGAAGATCTTGCCCAGGGCGGTAATGGGGTAGATGTCTCCGTAACCCACCGTCAGCAGGGTGGATACCGCCCACCAGATGCCGGAAAAGGCGTTGGAAAACACCTGGGGCTGCGCGTCATGCTCCAGAGAGTACATACATAAACTGGAGGCGGTCATCAGCACCAGAATGATAAACACGGAGGAGAGAAGCTGCTGGGCCTTGCTGGTAAGGACCTGGGTAATAACGTTCAGGGAATCGTAATAGGCGTTGATCCGGAACAGGCGGAAGATCCGCACCACCCGGAACATCCGGAAGGCCACGGCCCCGGAGGGGAAGAAAAAGGGCATGTAGTAGGGCAGAAAGCTCAGCAGGTCCACGATGCCTGAGAAGGAAAAAATGTATCGGCAGACGGCCTTCCATTCCTTCAGATTGGGATGGTGGTACTTGGCAGTCCAGATCCGCAGGACGCAGTCCACGGCGAAAAAGGCCACGGTGGCAGCTTCGATCCGCAGCAGCAGCGGACCGCAGGCGGCCTCTGCCTCGTCGAAGGTGTAGGCAATGGCGACCACCAGGTTTACCAGAATGACCAAGGTGTAGAAAATGTCATAGGCGCGGCTGATGAGATCGTCCGCCGTACCAATGTCAATAATGGTGCAGATCCGGCGGCGCAGGAACTCAAGAGACCTGAAATTCGGCATAACCGCCTCCTGATGTGTAGGTAGACGGTACACTGCCTGGCGGTGTACCGTCGGGAAATATCCTTATATTATAGTAATATCCCCTCGGAATGTAAACAGATTTCTTTATTTTGCGGAAAAGAAGCGGGGAATCCGGAGCGTAGGAGGATGTTCCACTCCGGAGCGGCTGGGGGCACTTGACACAGAGTTTACAAAAAAATCACAATTACTGCCTTGCAAACCTTCAAATGCAGACGTATAATCAGAATGAAAATTGAGAAAAGGAGGGATGTGCAATGACGATGAACAAGTTCATGGCAGATGTGGATGACCTGATTTTTGACGGTCAGGAGCAGAGCCACAGCGAACGGTAAAACCGGAAGAACCACGCCGAGAGGGCGTGGATTTTTTTATGCCTTTTTGAGGGTGCCAAAAATTTCGACCATGCGTAATCGTTTTTCTGAAATTTTTCGCAAACGTTTGAGAAAAAATCACGAAATTATTGCTGCTTTGACATATATTGAAAGAAAATGTGGCTTAATATATATAAAAAAATTTGATAATTCGCATATTTTATGAATGTTAAATGAAAAATAAAGACGAAAATTTAAAAGCTTTCAAGGAAAAAATTGGGCAAAACGTAAAACTTGTTTAAAGTGATTTGCTCGTTAGGTAAATTTACTTGAAAAAAACGCGCGGTGTTGTTAGAATGATACAGCAAAGTTAGACACTCAATTTTATACAAAACGTTTAAGGAGTGGAAGGAATGGAAAACATCATTTGGGTAGTTTTGCTGTGCGCGGTTCTGGCTCTGCTGTTTGCCGCATGGAAGACCTCCGTGGTCTCCAAGGCTGACGCCGGTACGGAACGGATGAAGGAGATCGCGGGAAACATCAGTGATGGCGCCCGGGCATTTCTCTTCGCGGAGTACAAGATCCTGGTCATTTTCGTGGCGGTGCTGTTCGTGCTGATCGGCCTGTTCATCACCTGGCTCACCGCTGGTTGCTTCCTGATCGGCGCGGTCTTCTCTGTGTGCGCCGGTTATGTGGGTATGAACGTGGCTACCAAGGCCAATGTCCGTACCGCTGCCGCCGCTAAGTCCAGCGGCATGAACAAGGCCCTGGGCGTCGCTTTCTCCGGCGGTTCCGTCATGGGTATGTGCGTGGTTGGCCTGGGCCTGCTGGGCTGCGCCGCCATCTATGCCTTCACCGGCAACGTGGAGATCCTCACCGGCTTCTCTCTGGGCGCTTCCTCCATCGCGCTGTTTGCCCGTGTGGGCGGCGGTATCTACACCAAGGCTGCCGACGTGGGCGCTGACCTGGTGGGCAAGGTCGAGGCCGGTATCCCCGAAGATGACCCCCGGAACCCTGCCGTGATTGCTGATAACGTGGGCGACAACGTGGGCGACGTGGCCGGCATGGGCGCCGACCTCTATGAGAGCTATTGCGGTTCGGTGCTCGCCACGGCGGCGCTGGGCGCGGCGGCGGCCATGCTGCGGTACTGCATGGCGGCTTCGGCTTCCAGCTGCTGGCCGGTGGTCTCGTCGGCAATATCCAGCAGCGGGGTCGGCTCGACGGTATAGGGCAGATTGGCATTTACCAGCGTAAGCCGCGTGTCTGCGGCGTTGAACACATAGTCTGCGCCGTTGTACACGCTGGCTGCAAATACCTTTGGCCCGGCCAGCAGGCTGTGCACCTTGGGCAGCAGCCACAGGATGCCGCCGGTCAGCAGCGCCACCACCGCAGCGCAGCCGGCCAGAAACAGCACCCAGTTGCGGGCCAGCCGCAGCATTTTGCGGCGTTTCCATTGTTGATAGGTCAGGCGCTTATCAGCAGGCGCTCTGGAGGTACGGGTGGGTTCACTCATGCGGCGGGGCTCCTTTTCGGCATAGTTGCAGCGCCGGTGCGCCGCACAGATTCAAACTATATTATACACCCCTTTGCAATTTGTGTAAACGCCGCTGTGTGTAAAAAAATTATGACCCGCCCGCCCCCGGCAGGGAGCAGACAGGCCATAGCCAAAAATTTTACGCAGATCAGTCAAACAGCATATCGTGGATGGCGCTGACAGCCTTGTCGGCGTCTGCACGGTCGATGATGCAGGAGATCTTGATCTCGCTGGTGGAGATCATCTTGATGTTGATGTTG
>ENA-OUUV01000562-OUUV01000562.1-human-gut-metagenome-genome-assembly--contig:-NODE-562-length-22603-cov-6.404825_pt1 | contig 22603 bp, 20 predicted proteins | sample MGYA00237952_ERZ548838 | MGnify/ENA primary metagenome ERZ548838 (study PRJEB26490, sample SAMN05194705) | human gut metagenome | biome: terrestrial biome; feature: human-associated habitat; material... | reverse complement strand
CTCTCAGGTGTACCCGATAGCGGGCAATGAGGCGGCCATCGGGCTCGATGTGCTGCATAACCCCGCCCGCAAAAAGGAAGCAAACCTTGCCAAGAACAGCGGGATGTACACCATCGCTGGTCCCTTCGAGCTGGTGCAGGGCGGCACGGGCGCGCTGCTGTTTGACCCCATCTATACCTATAGTAAAAAGGGGGAGCGCTCGTTCTGGGGCTTCTCCATCCTTGTTTTACAGTGGGACAACTTCATTGATGAAGTCGAGCTGGACAAGATGGAGGATGCTGGCTACCAGTATCAAATCTGGAAAAAAGACCCCTATACCGGCGAAAAGATCGTCATCGCGGAGAGCGAAGAGGATTTCCCCGGCAATGCGCTGGAAGTTGCGTGCAGCGTCCCCAACGATACATGGTATTTTGAGATCATTCCGAAGGCCGGGTGGTTCTCGGACCAGCAGCTCTCGCTGGGCATCGCCATCGCCACCATCATTGGCATAATGGCGGCCTATGCCTGCTGGGAGCTCATGAACCGGCACCAGAAGGACCTGCAGCACGAAGCGGCCCTTGAAAAGTCTGCACAGGAGGCCCGGTCTGCCAACGAAGCAAAAACACGTTTTCTGTTCAACATGAGCCACGACATCCGAACCCCGATGAATGCCATCATCGGTTTCTCGGATCTGCTGGAAAAGCACATCGACGAGAAGGACAAGGTGCTGGATTACACCGAGAAGATACGCTCGTCCAGTGCTTTCCTGCTCTCGCTCATCAACTATGTGTTGGAAATGGCCCGCATCGAGAGCGGCAAGGCCGTGCTGAAAGAAGAAACCGGCGACCTGTGCGTGCTGATGCAGACGCTCTCAGACGTATTTGAGCCCTCTGTCCAGCAGAAAAAGCTGACCTGCACCTACCATACGGATGTCGAACATCCCTATATTGTGAGCGACCGCACCAAAGTGCGGGAGATATTGCTGAATGTCATCAGCAACGCCATCAAGTATACGCCCGAGGGCGGACATATTGCGGTGTCGGTAAAAGAACTGCCGGCTGAGAAGCCGAAGACGGGCCGCTATACCTTTACTGTTCAGGACGACGGCATCGGCATGAGCGAGGAGTATCTGCCCCATATCTTCGAGGAATTCACCCGTGAGCATACCAGCACCGAGAGCAAAGTCATCGGCACCGGCCTCGGCCTGCCCATCGTGAAGGCTCTCGTGGAGTGGATGCACGGCAGCATCGACGTGCAGAGCAAGCTGGGCGCAGGAACCACTGTGACTATCACCCTTGGGTTCCCACTGGCGGATGAGGCCCAGAAGAGCGTAGAGGAGCAGGACGCAGAGGGCGACGCGGCCCAGCTCAAGGGCTGCCGCATCCTGCTGGCCGAGGACAACGACCTCAACGCAGAGATCGTCGTGACCATTCTGGAAGAGAGCGGCCTTACCGTGGAGCGCACTGCCGACGGTGAACTCTGCATCGAGGCACTCAAAGCCCACCCGGCGGGCTATTATGATGCCATCCTCATGGACATCCAGATGCCCAACATGGACGGCTATCAGGCAACGAAGCTCATCCGCAATCTGTCGGGCAATTACCGCACCATCCCCATCATCGCCATGACGGCCAACGCCTTCGACGAAGACCGCCAGAAAGCCCTCTCCGTCGGCATGGACGCCCATCTGGCAAAGCCTGTTGATGTGAAGCGGCTGTTTGGGACGCTGCGGAAAGTGATAAGATAAGCATATCATTTCATCGATAACAAAAAGAACCCCAGCCTAAGCCGGGGTTCTTTTTGTTATGGGCCAGGCAGGACTTGAACCCGCGACCAAGCGGTTATGAGAACGTCGGCAATTTCAAAATCCTTTTTTTCTTGTGAAATCTTGTGACCATCTCATAATTCCACAAAAGAACCTTTGTGTACTTTGACGTAACTTTTGGTATCTTTTTGTCTCTAAAATGGCTCTTTGTACCCAGAATCGTACCCAAGAATTTTTGGGTACGAAACCTGACACGTACTGTTACCATTTTTGCCTGATCGAGAGCTAACAAAAAAGACGGAAAATCAAATAATCTTTTTTATAAGGATACACCCAATCTGGCACGAATGCAATAAGCGATTTTACATAGCACGTTTTCAACTTTCAAATTGAAGATGTGCTTTTCTTTTGCAAAAATCAGACAAGGAGGCTTTGCACATGGACACACACTCACAGTTGAAAATCCGAGGTCACACCAAATGATGCTCGACTACTTTTACGGTCAGTCGGGTGAACTGTTTTCCTACTTCCGTATCCCGAAAGCACTCTTTCAGGACAGCCGTTTCCGGCAGCTCTCCACGGATGCCCGGACATTGTACGGCATCCTGCTTGACCGCATGAGCCTGTCCGCAAAGAACGGCTGGCTGGATGAACAAGGCCGGGTGTATATCATCTACACGGTCCGGGAAGTTCAGGAATCCCTCTGCTGCGCCGAACACAAGGCGGTCAAGCTGTTCCGGGAACTGGAGCAGGCAGACCTCATTGAGCGCAAGCGGCGCGGACTGGGCAGACCCAGCTTGATCTTCGTCAAGAACTTTTCCACAGAGGTGTCAAAAATGCACCCACTGAATTGCGCAAACAGTAATTCTGGTGCTGTCCAAAATGCAGTTCAGGAGCAGCCAAAACCGCAATGTAATAAGACTGATAAGAATAAAACAGAGAGAAATAAACCTGATCCTATCCATTCAGGGAACATTCGAGAACAGCTTGAAGATTATTTTTATCAGGCGTTGGAGGTCGAACTGCTGTTCAGGCTTCACCCGGACGATGAGGACACCATCTATCAGATCGTGGATTTGCTTGTGGACACCTGTTCCACCAAACGCAAGATGTTGAGAATCGCCGGGGATGACAAACCCGCCGAAGTGGTGCGTAGTCGGTTGAAAAAGCTGAACGCAGACCACATTCGCTTTGTGCTGGGCTGTTTGTCAGAAACGACTGTCCCGGTGCGGAATATGAAGCAGTATCTGCTGGCATCGCTGTACAATGCACCCACGACCATGAGCCTTTATTATCAGAACAAAACGAACCACGACTTTGCGCGTGGCTCTCCGGGGAGGTGAAGTTATCGAAAAAGCACATCTGCAAACGGAACAGATACAGCAGCTTCCCATTGATGAACTGCACCCTTTTGTAAACCATCCATTTAAGGTGCAGGACGATGAAGCTATGGCTGAAACAGTGGAAAGCATCTCACAGCGCGGTATCCTCTCGCCGCTGATTGCTCGTCCACGGGCAGAGGGTGGGTATGAGATCATCTCCGGCCACCGCCGCCAGTATGCAGCGAAAAAGGCTGGACTGGACACTGTGCCAGTCATTGTCCGAAATATGACAGATGATGATGCTATCATTCTGCTCGTAGACAGCAATATCCAGCGCGAGAACATCCTGCCCAGCGAAAGAGCCTTTGCTTTTAAGATGAAGATGGATGCCATTAAACGGCAGGGCGCACGTTCAGATTTAACTTCGGCGCAAGTTGCACCGAAGTTGAGTTCGGAAAAAATCGGAGAAGATTCGGGAATGAGCAAAGATACCGTAAAACGCTATATCCGCTTGACGAATCTCATTCCTAAGCTGCTGGAGTTGGTGGACGATAAGAAAATCTCGTTTACCCCTGCGGTGGAATTGTCCTATCTGGATGCAAAACAGCAGTGTGATTTCATGGAAGTGATGGACACCACTCAAAATGCGCCCTCTCTTTCCCAAGCCCAGCGGATAAAAAAGCTGGCACAGCAGGGAAAGTTCAGCTACGACGCTGTTTATGACATTATGAACGAAGTTAAAAAGAGTGAACTGGACACCGTGACCATCAAAAATGAGACACTGCGCAAATACTTTCCGCGCAGTTATACGCCCCGGCAAATGGAAGAAAAAATCATTCAGCTTCTGGAAGCGTGGCAGCAGCAACGGCAGCAGGCCAAACTGAAAAAGCGCAAACAGGAAGCAGAACGATGAACGTAAGGCCCGGTTGGGTCTTTTATTTTTGCAAAAATTCAGGAGGTAACGCCCATGAACAATACGATTCCTTTCAATCCCACCGCAAACCGTACCGTTCGCACGGAACAGATCACCGTGGACGTGAACATTCTGTCTGTGCTGAAACACGCCACATCTCCCGGCAATGACATGGCAGATGACAATGTGTATCTCGCCGCCATCGGCCCGGACATGGAACTGACTGTCATCATGGAAGAAGATGCTCCCCACATCCTGCCCTGCTTCGATGAGAGTGATGAACTGATCGTCATTGAAAATGCTCCGCTCTACGTCAGCTACAACCCGGCGCAGATCATCAAACTGGCGGGCAAGCACTACCTGACAGGCGCGGTCGTTTTCTTCCGCACGGACAATCATGGAAACATCGTTTCCCTGACCGTGGAGGACATCTACCGTTTCCAGACCTATCTGGAAACCCACAGCGTCACACTCATGGCAGACGACCAGAAGCTGCCCTGCATCTGCATCGGTTGAGGTGCGCCATGTTGATTTTTTTCATCGGATTCGCATTTTTCGAGTTCGGCGCACTCTGCGGCTTCTTTGCCGCTGCGCTGATGCAGGCTGCAAGGGATGGTGATGAACGTGCAGGAAGAAGTCGAGCAGAAAACATTCAATATCGTGGTGTCCACCACGAAGCTGACCGCCCGGACGATTCTGAATGCTGGACGGACAGCACTTCAGCAGTATCAGTCAAAATTACTGGCCGATAAATCCAGCGGCAAGCAGAGCGTCCGTATGCTCCTGCGGCAGAATCGCGGCGTTTCCAGTGTTGAAATCGACAAAACCAATATTCGGGGATTTGAGCGGTATGCCAAAAAGTACGGCATCGACTACGCCATCCGCAAGGACAATTCTGAAGTGCCGCCCCGGTATCTGGTCTTTTTCAAAGCCCCGGATGCAGAAGCGTTCCATGCTGCTTTCAAGGAATATTCGGCATCGCTGCTGAACAAAACCAAGCGTCCCTCTGTGCTGGCAAAGCTGCATGAGCTGGTGCAGACCGCAGCGGAATTTCCCGGCAAAGTGCGCCGCAAGGAACAGGAGCGTGGATTGTGACCACGAAAAAGCTGACAAAACTGCTTGCTCTGTATCTGCCGTATATTCTGCTGGGGCTGGTGGCAACAAACATCGGTGAAGCATGGCGGCTGGCAGAAGACAAAGAACTGGGCGAACGCATTATGTCCATGATGGGAACTTTCCCGTTGGCCTTTGCAAACCCTCTGCCCAGCTTGCATCCACTGGATCTGCTTATTGGCCTTTCCTGCGGCGCAGGGCTACGGCTTGCCGTATATTTGCGCAGCAAAAATGCAAAGAAGTACCGTCATGGCATGGAGTACGGCTCTGCCCGGTGGGGCAACGCGAAAGACATTGAGCCGTTCATGGCACCCAAGTTTTCCGACAACATCATTCTGACCAAAACGGAACGTCTGATGATGTCCAACCGCCCGCCCGACCCCAAGAACGCCCGGAACAAAAATGTGCTGGTGGTAGGCGGCTCCGGCAGCGGCAAAACGCGATTTTGGCTGAAACCAAACCTCCTGCAATGTCACAGCTCCTATGTCGTCACTGACCCGAAAGGTACAATCGTGCTTGAATGTGGACAAGCCATGCTGAAAAACGGCTACAAGGTAAAAATCCTGAACACCATCAACTTCAAAAAGTCGATGCACTACAATCCGTTCAGCTACGTCCACAGTGAAAAGGACATTTTGAAACTGGTTACAACGCTTATGACCAACACCAAGGGTGAGGGGACTGGCGGCGACCCGTTCTGGGAAAAATCGGAACGTCTTTTGCTGACTGCGCTTATCGCCTATCTGCATTATGAAGCCCCAGTAGAGGAACAGAATTTTGCGACCTTGCTGGAAATGCTCAATACTATGCAGGTGCTGGAGGACGATGAGGAATACCAGAACCCGGTTGATCTGCTCTTTGAAGATTTGGCAAAAACAAAGCCGAACAGCTTTGCAGGGCGGCAGTACAAACTTTACAAGCTGGCCGCAGGTAAGACCGCAAAGAGCATCCTCATTTCCTGCGGTGCTAGGCTGGCACCATTCGACATCCAAGAATTACGCGATTTAACGATGTATGACGAACTTCAACTGGACACGCTGGGCGATAAGAAAACGGCTCTGTTCCTCATCATGTCGGACACGGACAGCACCTTTAATTTCCTGATTTCGATGGTGTACACCCAGCTTTTCAATCTCTTATGCGACAAAGCCGATGATGTATACGGCGGCAAGCTGCCTGTTCATGTGCGCTGTCTGATTGACGAGTGTGCTAACATCGGCCAGATTCCCAATCTGGAAAAACTGGTAGCTACCATCCGCAGCCGTGAAATTTCGGCCTGTCTGGTACTGCAAGCCCGCAGTCAGTTAAAAGCTATCTACAAAGAAAATGCCGACACCATCGTGGGCAATATGGACAGCCAGATTTTTCTCGGCGGTTCTGAACCGACTACCCTAAAAGAACTATCTGAAATGCTAGGGAAAGAAACGATTGATGCGTTCAACACATCGGACACGCGCGGAAACTCACCATCCTACGGCACAAATTATTCCAAATTGGGTCATGAATTATTAAGTCGAGATGAGCTGGCTGTGCTGGATGGCGGCAAGTGCATTTTGCAGCTGCGCGGTGTCCGGCCTTTTCTCTCGGACAAGTACGATTTGACCCAGCATCCCAATTTCAAACTGACCGCCGACTATGACCCTAAGAACACGTTCGATATTGAGAAATATCTGAACCGCAAAGAAAAAATCCACTCCGGTGATGAGTTCATCGTGGTGGATGCTGATTCGCTCCCGTCTGCCTGATTTGGTAGGCGGTTTTATTTTTACCTGACCAGAGAGGTACACCAGCAAATCCACTTCTGCCGCAGTTCGCGGCTCAAAAATGTACGATTTCAGGTGTGTACGGACGGTTTACAAGTTTTCAATTATAAAGGAGAAACGACTATGGAATTCTTTAACTCTGCTATCGAAGTTCTTCAGACTCTGGTTGTCGCTCTGGGTGCTGGCCTCGGTGTTTGGGGTGCTATCAACCTGCTGGAAGGTTATGGTAACGATAACCCCGGCTCCAAAAGTCAGGGTATGAAGCAACTCATGGCTGGCGGCGGCGTTGCGCTGGTCGGCATCACCCTGATTCCTCTGCTGAGCGGTCTGTTCGGCTAAGAGCCGCAGGCGGGTCTATCCCGCCTGTACATATCATTCCGCCGCTTTATACGCCCAATAGCGTCCATTCCGCACCTTGATAAGTTTTCCTTCTTTGGTCAAGGCATTCAAGATTCGGCTTGCTGTTGCGGAAGAAACATCCAAAAAATTCTGAACATCAGAATTTTGTATCGTACTATTTGTGCGGAGAAAATCTGCGATTTTTTCCCAGCGCAGTTCTTCCTTGCTCTGCATAGAGGGCTTTTCTGCGGGCTGCTCATCAATCGCTTCTTGCAAGGCTTCTTTTATGATGCCCAGCATGAACTCAATAAAAGCTGTTCCTTCGCCCTGTGCGTTAGACTGATTGATTGCCGCATAATATTCGACCTGATGGTCGTGGATGATGGATTCTATCGGGAGCCACGCAAATAAGGGATTCCACTTTGACAGCAGCAGGGTGTGCCAAAGCCGCCCTATGCGCCCATTGCCATCTGCAAACGGATGGATCACTTCAAATTCATAATGGAACACACAGCTCTTAATTAAAAGCGGAAAGGGACTGCTTTCTGTCCACTGAACCAGTTCTTCCATCAAATAAGGAACATACTGCGGCAGTGTTCCAAAATGCAGAACATTTCCTTGGTTATCCACAACACCCACAGGCCGGGAGCGGAACTCTCCAGCTTCATGCACAAGCCCCTGCATCATTGTCCGATGCGCAAGCAGGAGGTCATCAATCGAATAGGGATTCAGCTCTGCAAGGTGGTCGTAAATTTCGTAGGCATTTTTTACCTCTGCAATGTCTTTTGGAGGTGCAAGCACACGTTTGCCGGAGAGAACGGCAGTCACCTGTTCCAGCGAGAGGGTGTTTTGCTCGATTGCCAGAGAAGAATAAATCGTTCGGATGCGGTTCTGACGGCGTAGGATCGGGCTTGTGGAAAGATTTTGAGTGGAGCTGATTTTGCCTACCAGTTCACTGATTTCCATAACGTCCGAAAGGGCTGCTTCTGTGATTTCAAATGGCGGCTTCTTGTTTCGCACGGCGTATACCTCCCTGACTGTTTCTTTTATCATATCATTTCATCTATCATTCATCAATCAAAATTTTGAAAAATGATAGATGAAAATGAGGCCATTGTTCCATACAGCGACTTGAGTAGTAGCGGATAGCTCTCTGCGGTTGGCAGTTTTATAGGATGTCCGTGTCTCAAATCGTGTTTTTATCCACCCATCAACGAAAGGCGGTGCTATTATGCAGCTTTTGACCCACATTATTTTTGTTCTGAATCTTCTCAAGACCCTCATCAACCACTTCGTCTAAAGGACGGTGACTGCTGAATGGAAACTGTTCTGAAAGCCATTGCTGACTGGATTAAGGGCATCCTGACGGCGGGCATTATGTCAAACCTGTCCGGCTTGTTTGATGCCGTGAACGAACAGGTCGGTGACATTGCACAGCAGGTCGGCACACGGCCATCGGCCTTTGAACCGCGCGTTTTTGCCATGATCGAATCGCTTTCCCGGAATGTGGTTCTGCCGATTGCGGGTGTTATCCTGACTTTTATCGCCTGTTATGAACTAATCGAGATGATAACTCAGCACAACAACATGGCGCAGTTCGAGCCAGCCCTCATCATGCGGTGGATTTTTAAGACCGCTGTTTCAGTATGGTTCATCTCCAACACGTTCGATATTGTGATGGCAGTATTCGACCTGACACAGAAGGTTGTATCCGATTCCAGCGGCATTATTGCAGGAAACACCCGTGTCAACGAGATCGGCCTGTCCATGCTGGAAGCCAGCCTGATGCAAATGGATGTCGGCCCGCTGTTTGGTCTGTTCCTGCAATCGTTCTTCATCGGCATCACCATGAGGATACTCTCCATCGTCATTTTTGTCATCGTGTACGGACGTATGATCGAGATTTACTGCATGGTGAGCCTTGCGCCGATTCCCATGGCGACATGGGGCAATCATGAGCAGAGCCACATGGGAATGAACTATTTGAAATGCCTATTTGCTCTGGGATTTCAAGGCTTCCTCATTCTCATCTGCGTTGCCATCTATGCCGTGCTGATACAGAATGTGGCGATTTCCGGCGATGCCATCGGCTCCATCTGGAGCATTGTTGGTTACACCGTCCTGCTCTGTTTCAGCTTGTTCAAAACCAGCTCAGTCACGAAAAGTGTGCTGGGCGCACATTAAGGGGGTGTAAATTTTGGCCGCATATATTTCCGTTCCGCGTGACCTTACGAAAGTCAAATCGAAGGTCGCATTCAATCTGACAAAGCGGCAACTTGTCTGCTTCGGAACGGCGGCACTGATCGGAGTGCCGCTGTTTTTCGTTCTCCGAGATTCTGGCGGCAACACCGTCGCTACCCTCGGCATGATGGCCATTATGCTGCCTGCTTTCTTTCTTGGTATGTACGAGAAAAACGGTCAGCCGCTGGAAAAGTTGCTGTCACACTATGTTCAGGCGCGGTTCTTGCGCCAGAAGATTCGACCGTATCAGACCAACAACTACTATGCACTGCTTATGAAAGGAGGCGTGACCCATGCCGTTTTGGAAAAAGATCGATAAAGGCGGCAAGAAAAAGCCGCCGAAGCCCGCGGTTCCCCGGACAGCACAGCAGTCCATCCCCATGCAGCGGATGTTTGAGGATGGAACTTGCAGGGTGAAGCCGAATTATTACACCCGGACGGTTGCCTATCAGGACATCAACTATCAGCTGGCGCAACAGGAGGATAAGACTGCGATTTTCGAGGAATGGTGCAGTTTTCTGAACTTCTTTGACAGCTCTATCAAGTTTGAACTGTCCTTTGTGAATATGGCAACGGACAGTTCGGAGTTTGAGAAAAGCATCCGCATCCCGTATCAGAAAGATGGCTTTGACGATGTTCGTGCGGAGTATTCGCAGATGCTGCGCCAGCAGCTTGCCAAAGGCAATAATGGTCTGACAAAGACCAAATTTATTACCTTTGGCGTTGAGGGCGAGAGTATGCGTCAGGTCAAGGCGCGGCTCGACCACATCCAGAACGACCTGTTGAACAATTTTCACAGGCTGGGCGTACAGGCCAAGCCGCTGAACGGTGCAGAGCGGCTCAAGCTCATGCACGATATGTTCAACATGGATGGTTCCAGCAAATTTCATTTTGACTGGAAAGACCTTGTGAAAAGCGGCCTTTCGGTGAAAGATGCCATTGCGCCCACGGCTTTTGCTTTCAAAAACTCCCGAACCTTCCAGATGGGCGGCATCTACTGCGCCGCCAGTTTTCTGAGCATTACAGCATCCGACATCAGCGACCAGCTTCTGAAAGATTTCCTCGACATGGATTCCTCGCAAATCGTCACAATGCACATTCAGTCCGTTGACCAGAACCGTGCAATCAAAACGGTCAAGCGCACCATCACCGAACTTGATAGAAGTAAGATTGAGGAACAGAAGCGCGCAATCCGTGCTGGATATGATATTGACATCATTCCGTCAGATTTGGCAACGTATGGCCGTGACGCAAAAGCTCTTTTGAAGGAATTGCAGTCTCAGAACGAAAGAATGTTTTTGGTGACATTCCTCGTTCTAAACACCGGGCGCACCGAGCAGGAACTGGAAAACAACGTTTTTCAGGCCAGCTCTATTGCACAGAAGCATAACTGCAATCTGTGTAGGCTGGACTATCAGCAGGAACAGGGGCTTATGTCCTCTCTGCCGCTGGCGGACTGCCAAATCGAGATTCAGCGCGGACTGACCACCAGTTCCACCGCAATCTTCATCCCTTTCACCACGCAGGAACTTTACCAGTCCGGCAAAGAAAGTCTGTATTATGGCCTGAACGCCCTTTCCAATAATTTGATTATGGTTGACAGAAAGAAGTTGAAAAATCCAAACGGCCTTATTCTCGGTACTCCCGGCTCTGGCAAAAGTTTCTCGGCAAAGCGCGAAATCGCTAACGCCTTTCTGGTTACAGACGATGATATTATCGTGAATGACCCCGAAGGCGAATACTCTCCGCTGGTGAACCGCCTGAAAGGTCAGGTCATTAAAATCTCGCCCAACAGCACCCAGTTCATCAACCCGATGGACATTAACGCCAACTATTCGGAGGAAGATAACCCGCTGTCCTTGAAAGCCGACTTTATTCTTTCCCTGTGCGAACTGGTGGTCGGCGGCAAGGAAGGTCTGCTCCCGGTGGAAAAAACGGTCATTGACCGCTGTGTGCATCTAATCTACCGCAAATATTTTGCTGACCCCCGCCCGGAGAATATGCCGATTTTGGAGGACTTGTACAATGCGCTGCTCCAGCAGGACGAGAAAGAAGCTCATCATGTTGCCACGGCGTTGGAAATCTATGTCAAGGGCAGTCTGAATCTGTTCAACCATCGCACCAACGTGAACGTCAACAACAGAATCGTCTGCTACGACATTAAGGAACTCGGCAAGCAGATGAAAAAGCTCGGTATGCTCATCGTGCAGGATCAAGTCTGGGGGCGTGTCACTGCCAACCGCAGCAGCGGAAAGTCCACCCGATATTATATGGACGAGATGCACTTGCTGCTGAAAGAGGAGCAGACCGCCGCCTATTCCGTGGAGATTTGGAAGCGTTTCCGCAAGTGGGGCGGTATCCCGACTGGATTAACGCAGAACGTCAAGGACTTGCTTTCTTCGCGTGAGGTCGAAAATATTTTTGAGAACTCGGACATAATCATCATGCTGAATCAGGCTGCTGGCGACCGTCAAATTCTTGCAAAGCAGTTGAACATCAGCCCTCACCAGCTTTCCTATGTGACCCACTCCGGCGAGGGCGAAGGGTTGCTTTTCTTCGGCAACGTCATTCTGCCCTTCGTTGACCGTTTCCCCACTGATCTGGAACTCTACCGCATTATGACCACCAAATTGGGAGAGGTATCGGAGGGTGCGCAGAAATGAGCAGTCCGAAACTGAACTTCAAAGAGGAAACATCCGCTAAAAAGACCCGTTCTCCCCCGAAGAAAGCGAGGGTCGAGCAATCCACACCTAAAAAGAAAAAGCTGAAACTCGATGCGGATAAGGCGGCAGAAAAAGCCCAGCATCTGCGGTTTGGAAAAGCGGAACTGACCCCGGATGAGTTAAGCCGTTTGAGCAAGGCGCAGAAGCGCGAGATGTACGCCGCCCATGCCGCCCAGTCTGCGGCACACCGGGAAATCGACCAATATGAGGAAGATAATGTCGGTGTGCAGGCGTTGAACGAGGGGGAAAAAGCCGCCGAAACCATCCACGATGTTGCCAAAAGCCGCTATGCCCGGAAGCTGAAAAAGAAAGCGAAAATGCAGGGCAAGAAAGGCTCCAAGACCGCAAAATCTTCTGCACAAGAGCCGAACGCACCACAAAATGCAGGAGATTCCGGCACAAGCGAGGGCGGTTCCAACTGGCTCTCCCGATGGAAACAGCGACAGGAAATCCACAAAAGTTACTATGCCGCTGCCCGGTCGGGCGGCACAGCGGCGCAGACTGCTGGCGGCAAAAAAGCCGCATCCAGCGGTGCATCTGCGGCACGGTCTGGTGTAGAACAGGTGGTAGACAAGGGCAAAAGTGTAGTCAGTACGGCAGTAAACGGCCTTATGACTGCGGCAAAAAGCAACGCACACGTTCTGGTGATCGTGGGCGTTTTTGTTTTGCTCATTCTCATGGTGATGTCCGGCTTTTCGTCCTGCGGCATCCTCTTTTCGGGCGGCACACAGGTGTCCGGGCAGACCATCTACACCGCCGAGGACAGGGATATTCGCGGCGCAGAGCAGGACTACAAGAAGCTGGAAAAGGAACTGGACAAGAAAATCAAGCGCACCCCGCAAGACCATCCCGGCTATGATGAATACCAGTACCATCTTGACCCCATCGAGCATGACCCGTGGCAGCTCACTTCGTTTCTGACTACCCTGTACGATGATTACACCCGGTCAGAGGTACAGGGAAAATTGCAGGAAATCTTCAAAAAGCAGTACAAGCTCACCACATGGGTAGAGGTACAGATACGGTATAAGACTGTGTGGGTCATCAGTCCGGGGGGTATTCCTGTTCCTACGCAAGTGCCGTATGAGTACAAGATTTTCCACACGAAGCTGGAAAATCGCGGTCTGGAGGTCGTTATCCGAGAGGAATTGGATGATGACCAATGGAAACGGTACGAGATCTTTCAGAACACACTGGGCGGTCGGCCTTACTTGTTCAACGGCGGACTGCCGCCCGGTGGTTCGGATGGCTCCGGCGCACCCGGCATCGACTACACCGTTCCAGCAGAAGCCTTAACGGACAGCGAGTTTGCGGCTATCTACGAGGAAGCCAAGAAATATGTCGGTACACCCTATGTCTGGGGCGGCAGTTCGCCCGAAACGGGCTTTGACTGCTCCGGCTACGTCTGCTGGGTCTACAACCAGAACGGCTATGACGTAGGGCGCACTACCGCCAATGGTCTATGGAATAAGTGCCAGCACATTTCTGAAGCAGAAGCCAAACCCGGTGATTTGGTCTTTTTCAAAGGAACGTACGACACCCCCGGCATGAGCCATACCGGGATTTATCTCGGCAACGGTATGATGGTCAGTGCCGGCGACCCCATCAAGTATGCAAATATCCACTCGTCCTACTGGGAGAAGCATCTCGCAGGATTTGGGCGGCTTTCAAAATGATTGGAGGGTTCTACTATGATTGAAAAACTGGAAAAACTGCGCGCGATGCTCGAAAAAGAGAAAGAGCGTCGCATCAAGCTGAACAACCGCATCGAGATTCTGGAGCGGCGGATTCAGGAGGCCGAGGCCGCCGAGGTGAATGAGATGGTGCGCAGTGCAAAGGTCAGCCCGGAACAGCTTGCCGCACTGCTGCGGCAGTCTGCCACTACCACCCCGAACCCGGCTGCACTGGCCGCAGTCGGTGCTGTGTTTGCAAAGGAGGATGATTCGGATGAAGATTAAGAGATTTGGCGCACTGCTGCTGTCGGCGGTGCTGTGCATCGGCATGGCGGCTCCTGCTTTTGCCTATGAGGGCGATTCCACCCCGGTGGAGCAGCCTGTCCTGCCGGAAATCGTGGAGGAAGAAGATACCGTCACCATTACGGATGAGGAATCCGGCGCACTGACCCCGGAGGGAAATCTGACGCTGGTGGACGACTACTACACCAACTACTCCGATGGCAGCGGCCAGCAGTTCATCACGATGGTATCGAAGTCAGGTGCCACCTTCTATCTGGTGATCGACCGCAATGCAAAGGGGCAGCAGACTGTGCATTTCATGAATCTGGTGGATGAAACTGACCTTCTGGCCTTGATGGATGAAGATGCCGCCGATGCCTATACCGCCGAAAAAGAAGCTGCGGCCAAAGCAGAGCAGGAGCGTAAACAGGCAGAGGAGGATGCAAAGAAAGCTGCAGAAGAAGCGGCAGCATCTGGCACAGAACAGCCGAAGGAAAATAAAGTCACAAAGTATGCGGCTGGTTTTCTCGGTGTCGTTGCGCTGATCGCACTGGCGGCTGGCGGCGGTTTCTATGTTTTCACCAAGCAGAAGCAGAAAAAGCAGGCGGAAAAAGAAGCCCTTGACCCGGATGCAGACTACACCGAGGACAACGGCAATTTTGAGATTCCCCCGGAAGATGATTCCGATGAGGACACTTCCGAGGAACAGGACGTAACACCCATCTGACTTTAAGGCGGCATTTGCCGCCTACATACCGTAATCCAAAACAGATTGGAGACTAACTATTAAAAGTCAAGACCCAAAATGAAAAAATCCGTCAACGATTCGCTGCCCCTGACAAACAGCATTCAAATGCTGAAATCAGAGCAGCGAGGGCGACGGAGAGAATAGCAAAGCAAGCCCGGCCAACCCTCGCAGAAACAGAATAGCATTTGAATGCTTCGGTTTGTCAAGGGTTCGCTGCGCCAGCTAAGTTGTTCTTGGATTTGGCTCAGGCTCTGGAGAAAATCAGGCAGCTGTAAGATATGCTTTTCCAGACTTCTGCAAAGCGTAGATCAGCCGCACGAGTTTCTTTGTGGCATGAGACAGGGCAACATTATAGTGCTTACCTTCAGCACGTTTTTTGGCAAGGTATTTGGCAAAGACAGGATTCCAATGACAAACGTACTTGGTTGCGTTGTAAAGGGCATATCGCAAATAACGTGAACCACGCTTTTCCATATGAGCGTAGCAGTTTGTAAGTTTTCCTGACTGGTATGTAGATGGAGAGCAACCAGCGTAAGCAAGGATTTTGTCAGGAGATTCAAAGTTGGAAAAATCACCGATTTCAGCAAGGATCATGGCTGCTGACTGGATACCGACACCGGGAATAGAAAGAATCGGTGGATGCAATTCATCCATGATTTGCTGAATCGAATCTTCAATTTCGCCGATTTCGGAGGTGAGTTCCTTAATGAGTTTAATAGTGTGCTTCAATTCCAGAGATTTGGCAGGCATGACAGATCCAATAGACGATTTGGCTGCCTCTCGAATCTGGATGGCCTTCTCTTTTCCGTAGTGCCCCTTGGACGCTATTGAAAGAAGGTTTGTCAGCTTGGTAAGATGGGCTTCTGAAATTTGCTTTGCACCAGGATATTCGCTGAGAAGAGCATAGACCGAAACACCGTGGAGAGAGGGAACGAGCTTTTCCAATTCCGGGAACAGGATTGTGACCAGTCTGGACACTGACTGCTTCAGCTTGGCTCTTTCACGAACCTTATCAAATCGGTATCTTGTTAGTGACTTCAACTCTTCGTTGTGGTATGCTGTATCCGTGTAGGACTTGAGGTCTACATCGGACAATAGCATAGTTGCAATCGTTCTTGCATCCACACGATCGGTTTTGGTTTTGCGAAGGCTGAGACTTTTTCGGTACAGGTTGGTGTGCAAAGGATTCATGACATAGACGGCCAGGTCATTGTCAAGAAGAAATCCAAGAATGTTGTAGCTGTAATGTCCGGTAGCCTCGAGTCCTACTTTTATTTTGTCTGACTTTTTGGTACAGTTTCGAATCGTTTGAAGCAGCTGCTTAAATCCATCCATGTTGTTGGGGATGGTAAAGCAGTCAGCACGAACTATTCCGTCTGAATCAAGAATACAGCAGTCATGCTTATCCTTGGCAACATCAATTCCAACACAAACCATTTTGATACCTCCGGCGTATTTATTTCGATGCTGTTCAGGACCACAGACTTCTTTGCTCTTGTAACCTCGTTCTAAATAAACCGTCTGGCGGTATCTAACTGATTAACATTTCAACAAAGAAGCTGTGGTTGGAGCCTCCAATAAACCGTCTTTACGGTAGGGATTTTTCACCAATCCACAGCACCCTGAAACTATTGTAGCATTCCGCTGGAGAGCGGTCTATAAATACTACTATTTTATTATACGAGGTAACGCCTATGAACAATACGATTCCTTTTCACTCCGCAACTCACGCCCCGCAGATCACGGTGGATGTGAACATCCTGACCATGCTGAAGCAGGCGGCATCCTGTTTGACCGAGGCAGCAGGTAAGGATGTGTACCTTGCCGCCATCGGTCCCGACATGGAGCTGACCATTATCATGGAGGAGGATGCCCCTTCCGTTCTGCCTTGTTTTGACGAGGACGATGCCCTGATTTCCGTGAAGGGTGCGCCGCTGTTTATCAGCTACAATCCGGCGCAGGTCCTCAAGCTGGCAGGCAAGCGGTACCTGACCGGTCCGGTCATCTTCTACCGCACCAATGGGCACAGCACCATCGTATCCCTGACGGTGGAGGATATTTACCGCTTTCAGACCTATCTGGAAAGCCACAGCACCACCCTGATGGCAGATGGGCAGAAGCTGACCTGCATCTGCATCGACTGAGGTGTGCTATGCTGAACTTTTTTATCGGTTTCGCATTTTTTGAAGCTGGTGCCTTTTTCGGTTTCTTCGTGGCGGCTTTGATGCAGGCGGCACGGAGCGGCGAAATCGGGCTGAACAGAAAAAAGGAGGATTCACATGGAAGAGAACACCCTGTCGGTGCTGAAAATTGCACCGGGACAGTATCCGCAGCAGGTCGAGATTGACAATAACCTGAAAGCCTTGCAGGAGGCGGTGGGCGGCACGATTGCTGCTGTTTACCCCTTTGCAGACCCGGTGGCTATCATCTGCAATGACGACGGCAAGCTCATGGGACTGCCGTTGAACCGTGCCCTGCGGGACGAGGACGGGCAGATGTACGATGCCGTTGCCGGAACCTTTCTGGTGGTGGGGCTGGGCGAGGAGGATTTTGCATCCCTGACCCCGGAGATGGCGCAGAAGTACGAGCAGCTTTTCCATCAGCCGGAAGCCTTTCTGAAGCTGGGCAACCGTCTGCTGGTGCTGCCGGTGCCTGATGAACCTCCCGCAGAAAAGCCCCGCACCAAGCCTCCGGCAGAGTATGACCGCTAAAATCACCCTGCTGCACGGGAGGTGATGGCAGTGCAGGAAGAAATCGAACAGAAGTCATTCAACATTATGATCTCCACCACCAAGCTGTCTGCCCGGACAGTCCTGCGGGCGGTAAAGGCGGCGTTTCGGCTGTACCAGTCCAAAGCATCCCAAGGCAAGCAGAGCGTCCGCACTCTGTTGCGGCAAAACCGGGGCGTGTCCAGCGTGGAGATCAGCAAGACCGGCATCCGTGGGCTGGAACGCTATGCCAAAAAGTACGGCATCGACTACGCCATCCGCAAGGACACCTCCGAGGTGCCGCCCCGGTATCTGGTCTTTTTCAAAGCCCCGGACGCAGAAGCCTTCAACTCGGCGTTCAAAGAGTATTCGGCATCCCTGCTGAACAAGGACAAACGCCCCTCGGTGCTGGCAAAACTGCATGAACTGGTGCAGGCGGCGGCAGAACTCCCCGGCAAAGTCCGGCACAAGGAACAGGAGCGTGGACTGTGACCACGAAAAAGCTGACAAAGCTGCTGGCGCTGTATCTGCCCTATATTTTGCTGGGGCTGGTGGCAACCAACTTTGGCGAAGCGTGGCGGCTTGCCGAGGGCAAGGAACTGGGTGATAAGATCATGTCTATGATGGGCACCATCCCGATGGCGTTTGCAAACCCTCTGCCCAGCCTGCATCCGCTTGATATTCTGGTGGGTTTGTGCTGCGGTGCAGGGTTACGGCTGGCGGTCTATTTGCGTGGAAAAAACGCCAAGAAGTACCGCCACGGCATGGAGTACGGCTCTGCCCGGTGGGGCACCGCCAAGGATATTGAGCCGTTCATGGTTCCCAAGTTTGCCGACAACATTATCCTGACCAAAACGGAACGGCTGATGATGAGCAATCGCCCGCCGGACCCCAAGAACGCCCGGAATAAAAACGTGCTGGTGGTGGGCGGCTCCGGCAGCGGCAAGACCCGGTTTTGGCTCAAGCCCAATCTTTTACAATGTCACAGTTCCTATGTGGTCACTGACCCGAAGGGTTATAATTATCGAGGATAAAGCAAAGATGCGTTTACAAAATCAGAAAAGTATCGTATCTTTGTTACATATCGTATTCCCACTAAAAATAAAAGAAGGTGAAACTATGGCAAAATCCAACCAAGGAAAAATCACGGCACTGTACGAAAGGCTTTCCAGAGATGATGAGCTGCAAGGTGAATCTAACAGCATTCTGAATCAGAAAAAGTATCTGGAAGATTACGCTCGCAAAAACGGCTTTAACAACATCCAGCATTTTACGGACGATGGATACAGTGGAACAAATTTCAATCGTCCCGGCTTCCAGTCCATGATTGCCGAAATTGAAGCCGGGCATATTGCAACTGTCATTGTAAAGGACATGAGCCGTTTCGGACGCAATTATCTGGAAGTTGGATTTTACACAGAAATTCAGTTTCCTTCCAAGGGTGTTCGGTTCATCGCTATCAACAACAATGTTGACAGCGCCAATCCCACGGACAATGACTTTACTCCGTTCCTGAACATCATGAACGAGTGGTACGCTAAGGATACCAGCAATAAAATCCGTGCCGTTTTCAAATCGCGGATGCAGGATGGCAAACGGTGCAGCGGCAGTATTCCCTACGGTTATAAGCGGGTTCCCGGTGATAAGCAAACCCTTCATATAGATGCGGAGGCCGCTGCCGTTGTCCGCAGGATCTTCGATATGGCAGCCAGCGGTGCCAGTCTTGCGCAAATCGGTCAGACGCTTTCGGACGAAAAAGTGCTGATTCCGTCTGCATACGAAGAACGGCATCATCCCGAAGCTGCCCGAAACCATTCGTACCACGACCCCTATCGGTGGAATACGACCACCTTGACCTATATTCTTGACCGGCAGGAATACCTCGGCCATACAGTGCTATGTAAAAGTATCCGTGAGAACTTCAAGTTGAAAAAGCGCCGTGCTGCAACCCCGGAAGAAAGGATTATATTCAAAAACACTCATGAGGCTATCATCGACCAAGAAACATGGGATAAAGCACAGAGGCTGCGCAAGAGGAATCCGAAAAAACTTCCGAGTGGAACATACTCGCACCGGTTAGCCGGAATGGTATTCTGCGCCGACTGTGGCTCACGAATGAGCTTTTCCAGCCCCGAATCCAAACATCGGGATTCTGATGTAGTGTATGATTCGGATTCTTCATGGCAGTGCAGCAAATACCGTAATATGTACGTTTCCTGCACATCCCATTTTATCAAGACCTCAACCATTGAAACCGCTATTCTCAATGCAATCAAAGCGATGACAAAAGAAATTATTGAAAATGAGGATGAATTTGCCAAGCAGCTTCAAGCTGCATGGGAAAACCAAAACACACAGGTATCTTCCGAGAGTAAAAAAGAACTGCATTCAGTTCAAAAAAGAATGGACGAGTTGGACGCTTTGATTCGGAGCCTATATGAAAACAGCGTCTTAGGAAAAATCCCCGAACGACAGTATCAACGTTTGATGGCGCAATATGATGATGAACAAACTGTCTGCGAAGCTCGCATTGCCGAGTTGAAGAAAGAACTGGACAACGCTGAAACAACGAAGGTTGATCTGAAACGCTTTATCAAACTGATTCGGAAATACAAGGACTGTGAAACGCTGACAGATGAAATGCTGTACGAACTGGTAGAAAAAGTGGTGATTCATTCCGCATCCGGCGGACGGACGATCTACCGTCAGCAGCAAATCGACATCTACTTCAATTTTATCGGTGACACGTTCCCTAGTCAAATTGAGATTAGTCGCGGCGACAAGAAAAATCTTACAGAACAGCAACTTGCCAAGCGTAAGAAATATCAGAAAACTGCCGGGGAAAACCGCAAAAAGAAACGTGCTGCTCTGCGTGAAGCTGCTAAAACTGATCCACAGGCGGCAGCAGAGTATGAAGCCCTCTTGCAGAAAGGCCGTGAACGATGCCGCAAGTATGCCCAAAATAAAAAGCTGGCTCAACAGGAGCCTGCTGATACAGTCCCTATTCAATTTGAACCGTCTTTTGAAACGCCTGAAGAAATGAAAGGAGAATCCGCATAATGTGAAAACTGAAAAATACATCGTCTTGTGCATGAACGAAAAGAGTGGATATACTGAATGATCCCGTGCTTCTGAAGTTCATGGCGGTAGGGTACCATTTTCCCGTCGGCTATGCTATAATAAACAGTACAAAACATCACGGGGAGGGGCCGACATGGAGCAACGACGCATTTGTCCATACTGTATGCAGGAGCTGGAAGCGGGGGAGGCGCAGTGTCCCCACTGCGGCCGGGAACTTGCAGGGCGCAACCCGTCGGGCAGTCTTCCGGCAGGCACCGTGCTGGCAGGCCGGTATACCGTGGGCGACATCCAGAGCGTGGACGGCGAGGGCATCCTCTACCGGGGCGTGGAGAACAACGGCCTCTTCCGGGTGACCATCAAGGAGTATATGCCCCTGACGCTGGCGGCAGAGCGGGGGAGGGACTGCATCCTCCGCCCGAAGCCGGGCAGCGAAGTGCTGTTCAAGACCACCCGGATGGATTTTGCCGACCTCTACCGCTTCATCCAGCGCATCACCCCGGCCAACGGCCTGGAGGCCGTGCTGGACGTCTTTGAAGAGAACAACACGGTCTACGCCGTCATGGAGAACCCCGGCGGCCGTCCGCTCCAGAAGTGGCTGGAGGAGCACGGCACCGTGACGCCCCAGCAGGCTTGTGCCATGCTGGAACCGGTGTTCAACGGGGTGGAGGCCATGCATCAGGTGGGCCTCGTACACCGGGGCATCTGCCCGGCCAACATCCGCATCATGGACAATGGCCGCGCCCGGCTCACCGGCTACGCGACAGTGGGGCTGCGCACGGCGGGCAGCGGCCTCCACGAGCAGCTGTACGAGGGCTATTCCGCCCCGGAGCAGTATTCCACCGCCGAGTTCGAGGGCCGCTACACCGACGAATACAGCCTCGCGGCGGTGTTCTACCGGATGGTCTGCGGGCTGAGCCCCGTCCCGGCGGCACAGCGCCTCGTCTCCGACTCCAACCCCAAGGCCCGCACGGTGACGCCGTCGGTGCCGGCTTACGTCTCCGAAACGCTGTATCTGGGACTCCGGCTCAAGCCGGTGGAGCGCATCCAGACGGTGCAGCAGCTTTTCCGCGCCCTCTCGGAGCGGGAGTATGCGGAGGAATTGTCCCGCAGCATGGAAGCGCTGGACCCGCCCGCCCCCGCGCCGCAGGAGCCGAAAGCGCCCGCGAAGACCGAGCTGCTGAGCGTCCGAAATCTTCTGGCGGGCATCGTCATTCTGCTCAGCGTCCTCATCCTGCTGATCCTCTGGGGTCTGCTGAGCCGTCAGAGCGAGAAGCCGCCGGAAGTGATCGCTCCGGAGTCCGTCAGCGAGGCGGCAAGTGAGCCGGTGAACGAAAACGTCACCCTGACGCCGAATTTCGTGGGCCGCGACTATGACGCCGAGGTGCGCAACAACCACAGCTATATCGACGAGTATCTCTTCTACGTCACGCTGGAATACAGCGACACGGTGGAGAAGGGCCGCATCATCCGGCAGTCGCCGGAGGCGGGCGAGGTCATCCAGAAGGGGGACACCGTCAGCCTCGTGGTCAGCCGAGGCCCCCAGATGATGGAGATGCCCGACATCATCGGCCAGACGCAGGACAGCGCCGTGCAGGAGCTTGCCGCCAAGGGGCTGAACGCCACCTGCTTCACGGTGGTCAACGACGGCTCGGAGGCCGCAGGCTGTGTCGTCTCGGCCAGCGAGGACGCCGGGACGATGGTGGAGGTGGGCACTACAGTGGTGCTCTATATCGCGGGCGATGCCGCCGCCGATGCCCCGGCGGGACCGGAAGCGCCTTCGGATACCGGGACGCCCGCCGGCGGGGATGCCGCGCAGGGCGGCGTGGAATACGATACGGATTAAACAAAAAGAGGCCGCTGGCTTCAACCTCTCCGTCACGGCTCTCGCCGTGCCACCTCCCCTCGGTAGGGGCAACAACGACGACCGCCGCCAGTGGCGGAAACAGGGAGTCG